>ERZ780053.7-NODE-7-length-139173-cov-12.1109_pt1 | contig 139173 bp, 133 predicted proteins | sample MGYA00511088_ERZ780053 | MGnify/ENA primary metagenome ERZ780053 (study PRJEB29588, sample SAMEA2150866) | human gut metagenome | biome: human gut; feature: human-associated habitat; material: faeces | place: Denmark | collected 2008/2010 ...
TAGCGGTTCAGCAGACCCTCGAAGGCCTTGCCATGACGGGCCTCGTCACGGGCCATCTCGTGGACGGTGTCGTGAATGGCATCCAGGTTGTACTTCTTGGCCAGCTTCGCCAGCTCAAACTTGCCGGCGGTGGCGCCGTTCTCGGCGTCCACGCGCATCTGCAGGTTCTTCTTGGTGGAGTCGGTGACCACCTCGCCCAGCAGCTCGGCGAACTTGGCGGCGTGCTCGGCCTCCTCCAGGCCGGCCTTCTCCCAGTACATGCCGATCTCGGGATAGCCCTGGCGATGGGCCACACGGGCCATGGCCAGATACATACCCACCTCGCTGCACTCGCCCTCGAAGTTGGCGCGCAGACCGGCAATGATCTCCTCGCGGACCTCGGCAGGGACGTCCTCGCCGAACACCTTGCCTACGCCCACCACATGCTCGGCGGCCCAGGTCTTTTCCTCGGCCTGCAGAGTGAACTTATCGCCGCTGACATGGCACACCGGGCACTCAGCCGGGGGATTCTCGCCTTCATAAACGTAACCGCAAACAGGACAGACCCACTTTTTCATAGTAAATTTCCTCCGTTATATTCAGTATTTATTGGTTTTGGGAACCGTGGCTCCCTCATTGACTGAATGCAGTATAACACGGAATCGGGCCCTTTATAAGTTGCAATTGCAACAATCGGAAAATTTTTCCGATTGTTTTTACGCCTGGGGCGGATCGTTCTCCACCAGCGCCTTGGCGCTGGCCGCCAGACCTGCCAGGCCCTGGATCTCGCTGGGGATAATGATCTTGGTGGCCTTGCCGTCGGCCATTTTCTCCAGAGCCTCCAGGCTCTTGAGCTTGATGACCTGGTCGTTGGGGGCGTTCTCGTTGAGCATGCGCATGGCGTCGGCCAGGGCCTGCTGCACCTTCATGATGGAGGTGGCCTCGGCCTCGGCAGCCATGATCTTGGCCTGCTTGGCGGCATCGGCCCGCAGAATGGCGGACTGCTTCTCGCCCTCGGCCACCAGGATCTTGCTGGCCTTCTCGCCCTCGGCCTGAAGGATGGACTCCCGGCGCTCGCGCTCGGCCTTCATCTGCTTTTCCATGGCGTTCTGAATCTCGCGGGGAGGCAGGATGTTCTTCAGCTCCACGCGGTTGACCTTGATGCCCCAGGGGTCCGTGGCCTCGTCCAGGATGGTGCGCATCTTGGCGTTGATGGTATCCCGGGAGGTGAGGCTCTGGTCCAGCTCCAGCTCGCCGATGATGTTGCGCAGGGTGGTGGCGGTGAGGTTCTCAATGGCGTTCATGGGATACTCCACGCCGTAGGTATACAGCTTGGGGTCGGTGATCTGGAAATAGATCACGGTGTCGATCTGCATGGTGACGTTGTCCTTGGTGATCACGGGCTGGGGATCGAAATCCGCCACCTGCTCCTTCAGGCTGACCTTCTTCACCACCCGCTCAATGAACGGGACCTTCAGATGGAAGCCCACGCCCCACACGGAGTGGAACGCGCCCAGGCGCTCCACCACATAGGCCTTGGACTGCTGCACGATATAGATGTTGCGGACGATGACGATGAGCACCAGCACCACCAGAATGGCGATGGCAACCGCGCCGGGGACAGAGATGTTGTCGAACATACGATTTTCCTCCTGTTTTTATGTTAAGTATTGCAACGGACTTACACGGGCTCCACGAACAGGCGCACGCCCTCCATACGGACGATCTTCACCTGTGCGTTGCGGGGAATGGGCTGGCCGCTTTCGCTGCGGGCCGTCCAGGTCATGCCGCCCACATACACCGCCCCGGTGGGCACGGCGTTGTCGATGGACTCGGTGACCCGGGCCGTCTGGCCCAGGACGCGGTCGGCGTTGGTGGCGGTAACGTCCTTGTGCAGCAGCTTCTTCACCAGGGGGCGGGTGGCCGCCAGGCACACGATGGACACCACGAAGAACAGGGCAATTTGCAGCCACACAGGGCCGCCGCAGATGGCGGCGATGAGTCCCGCCACAGAGCCCACCACGAACCAGATGGACGCCAGCCCCACGGTGACGGCCTCCACCACGCCGAAAATCACCATGGCGGCGATCCAGATAATGGTCATCATATCGGTGGTTCCTCCTTTCAGACAAAGCCCCAGCGCCAGGGCCAGGGCCAGCGTCCCGGCCACTGCACCGAGACCCAGCCACTTTTCCCGGGGGGACAGATTGGCGAAAAACGCGGACAGCGCCGTTTTCAGGGTTTTCTCCGGCAGCGGCGGCGTATCCGGCGCGGGCTGCGCCGGGGCCTGCCGGGGCACCTCCTGGGAAAACAGCTCGTCCAGGGACACCTGATACCGGTTGCAGATATAGAGGATCTTTTCAATCTCCGGATAGCCCCGGCAGGATTCCCATTTGCTGACTGCCTGCCGGGATACGTTCAGCTCCGCGGCAAACTGCTCCTGGGTCAGGCCCGCCCGGCGGCGTACCTCCTGCAACCGTTCTCCAAAGGCCATGGCTCCGTCCCTCCGTTTCTCTTTGGCCTTATCCTATCGGAAACGGGCCGCAATGTCTACCAACCTCCGTTTGCACCGGGAAAAAATCCGACGTTTTCCCCGCAACCTCAGGTTGTCATGGCTTCAGTATACTATAGTTTCGCCCGCCGCGCCACAACATTTTGAAAAAACACACGTTTTTTACAGAGCTGCCTGTTTTCCTTGACAAATACCGTCTCCCCCTGTATACTGTAGCCATCTGAACAGAAAGGTGGTGCCCAGCATGAAGAACAATACCGTCATTATCGTGCCGGGGACCATCGTGCACCCGTAACGCGCCTGCCGGGGGAGGGAGCAGGCTCATTGCGGCTGTGGGAGCGTCCTCATGGGAGGGCGCTTTTTTTGCGCCCGGAAATCGTATCGGAAAAGAGAGAGTAAAAAAAGGAAGGAAGTGTCTGCGCTTTCATGGAAACCACCCGAAAGCTGTCCCGGCGGGAGAAGCTGTCTCTCATCGGGAAATATCTGCGCCCCTGCTGGGGGCATTTTGCCGCGGCGCTGCTGTGCGCATGCCTGGCCATGGTGTTCAACGCCCTGACGCCCCAGATCATCCGCATCACCGTGGACTCCATCCTGGGAACGGAGCCGGTCCGGCTGCCGGCATTCCTCATGCGGTGGCTGAGCTGGCCGGTGCTGGAGGCCCGGCCCCTGACGGCCCTATGGTGGGCGGCAGGCGGCGTACTGCTGACGGCCCTGCTGCGGGGCGTTTGCAGCTACGGCCAGCGGCTCCAGCTGGCCCGGGGCTCCGAGAGCTATGTCAAGGGTATCCGGGACGACCTGTACCGCCACATCCAGTATCTGCCCTTTGCCTGGCACAAAAATAACCCCACCGGCGACATCATCCAGCGCTGCACCTCCGACGTGGACGTGATCCGCCAGTTCGTTTGCAATCAGCTGGTGGAGGTGGTGCGCACGGTGTTTCTCATCGCGCTGTACCTGTGCATCATGTTCTCCATGAACCTGCGGCTCTCGCTGATCTCGGCGCTGTTCATCCCCATCGTGGGCCTGTCCTCCGGGGTATTCTACAGGAAGATCTCCGGCCGGTTCCAGGCCGCCGACGAGGCGGAGGGGGACCTGACCACCTGCGCCCAGGAGAATCTTACCGCCGTCCGGGTGGTCCGGGCCTTCGGCCGGGAGCGGTATGAGGATGAGAAGTTCAACGCCAAGAATCAGCGCTTCTCCCAGCTCTGGATCCGGCTGGGAAAGCTGCTGTCCGTATACTGGGCCTCCGGTACCCTGCTGACGTGCCTGCAGGTGATGGTCATCGTGGTGATCGGGGCCTGCGAATGCGTAGCCGGACGGATGACCCTGGGCACCTTCGTGGCCTTCGTCACCTATAACGAGGCCCTGTCCTGGCCGGTCCGGTCCCTGGGCCGGGTGCTGTCGGACATGAGCAAGGCCGGGGTGTCCATGGACCGGGTGGGCTACATCCTGAACGCCCGGGAGGAGCAGGACGCGCCCGACGCCGTGGACGCCGCGGACGGCGACATCGTCTTTGACCACGTTACCTTCGGCTATCAGGGCCAGCCGGTGCTGCGGGACGTGTCCTTTACCATCCGCAAGGGCGAAACCTTTGCCATTCTGGGGGGCACCGGCTCCGGCAAGAGCACCCTGGTCCACCTGCTGGACCGGCTGTATGACCTGCCGGAGGGCAGCGGCACCATCACCATCGGCGGGGTGGACATCCGGCACATGAAGCGGAAGTCCCTGCGCCGCCAGATCGGCCTGGTGCTTCAGGAGCCGTTCCTGTTTTCCCAGACCGTGGGCGAGAATATCTGCGCCGTGCGGCCCGACGCGGAAAACGAGGCCATGCGCCGTGCCGCCGCCATCGCCTGCGTGGACGAGGCCATCTCCACCTTCCCCCAGGGGTACGACACCGTGGTGGGCGAGCGGGGCGTGACCCTGTCCGGCGGACAGAAGCAGCGGGTGGCCATTGCCCGGATGCTGATGCAGCAGGCACCTATTATGGTGTTTGACGACTCCCTGTCCGCCGTGGATGCCGAGACCGACGCCAAGATCCGCACCGCCCTGCGGGACACCCTGCACAGCGCCACCGTGCTGCTGATCTCCCACCGGGTCACCACCCTGATGCAGGCCGACCGCATCCTGGTGCTGGACGGCGGCCGGGTGTCCGCCCTGGGCACCCACCGGGAGCTGATCCAACAGCCCGGTATTTACCGGGATATCTATGACATCCAGATGCGCAGCGACGACCGCGCGCTGGTGGAGGAAGGAGGGAACGCCTGATGGCTGCCTTCGACGAAAAAGAATATACAAAATCCTTTGACTGGAGCATCTGGAGGCGGCTTGCGCCCTTTGTGCGGCCCTTCCGCCGGGACTTCGTGGGGATGCTGGTGTTCAACGGTCTGTGTGCCCTGGTGGACGTGGCCATTCCCCTGTTCCAGCGCTACGCCATCCGGAACTTTATCCAGGCAGACTCCCTTCGGGGCATCGTTCCCTTCTCCCTGGTGTATCTGCTGGTGATTCTTTTACAGGCTCTGTCCGTGGTGGCCTTTGCCCGCAACTCCATGACCATTGAGATGAACATGGGCCGGGATATGCGCCGGACCCTGTTTCACCATCTCCAGACCCTGTCCTTCTCCTTTTACAACGTGACCCCCGTGGGATATCTGCTGACCCGGGTCATGAGCGATACCAACCGCATTGCCAGCATGGTGGCCTGGAATCTGACGGATATCCTGTGGGCGCTGTTCTATGTGCTGGGGACCTTTGCCGCCATGCTGATCCTGAATTGGCGGCTGGCGCTGGTGGTCATCGTCATCGTGCCTGTGATGGCGGTGCTCACCGGGTATTTCCAGAACCGCATCCTCCGGTGGAACCGGAAAGTCCGGAAGCTGAACTCCCGCATCACCGGGTCCTTCAACGAGGGCATCACCGGGGCCAAGACCACCAAGACCCTGGGCACCGAGGAGCAGACCGTCCGCACCTTCCGGGCCCTGACCCAGGAGATGCACGACGCCGGCATCGGCGCGGCCCGGCTCAACGCCATCTATATCCCGCTGGTGCTGTTTGCCAGCACCATGGCCGTGGCCATCGTGCTGCTGCGGGGCGGGTATATGGTGTCCGGGGGACTGCTGGAGCTGGCCACTCTATCCACCTTCACCACCTATGCCGTGGGCATTTTCGAGCCCATCCAGATGACCGCCGCCAACATCGCGGAGTTTATCTCCCTCCAGGCATCCATCGAGCGGGTCACGGACCTGATGGACAAGGTCCCCCAGATTCAGGACAGCCCGGAGGTGGTGGAGAAGTACGGCGACGCCTTCCACCCCAAGCGGGAGAACTGGGAGCCCATCCGGGGCGAGATCGAGTTCCGGGACGTGACCTTCCGCTATCCCGACGGCGGCGACAACGTGCTGGAGCACTTCTCCCTGCACATCCCCCAGGGGGCTACCGTGGCCATCGTGGGCGAGACCGGCGCAGGCAAGAGCACCCTGGTGAACCTGGCCTGCCGGTTCTTTGAGCCCACGGAGGGGCAGATCCTCATCGACGGGGTGGATTACCGGCAGCGCAGCCAGCTGTGGCTCCACAGCAACATCGGCTATGTGCTCCAGGACCCCCATCTGTTCTCCGGCACCGTCCGGGAGAACATCCGCTACGGCAAGCTGGACGCCTCCGATGCGGAGGTGGAGGCCGCCGCCCGGGCCGTGTCCGCCGACACCGTGGTGGAAAAGCTGGACAAGGGCTGGGACAGCGATGTGGGTGAGGGCGGGGGACGCCTATCCACCGGTCAGAAGCAGCTGATCTCCTTCGCCCGGGCCGTGCTGGCGGATCCCCGGATCTTCGTGCTGGACGAGGCCACCTCCTCCATCGACACCCAGACCGAGCAGCTGATCCAGCAGGCCATCGACCACCTGCTGCGGGACCGGACCTCCTTCCTCATCGCCCACCGGCTGTCCACCATCCGCAAGGCGGACATGATCCTGGTGGTCCGGGACGGGCGCATCGTGGAGCAGGGCACCCACCAGGAGCTGCTGCGCCGCCGTGGCTATTATCACGACCTGTACAGCAAGCAGTTCGCCGAGGAGTCTGCTGCCCGCATCCTGCAATAATTTTCCAATAACTGGAAGCCCCGGCAGCAGCGCTGCCGGGGCTTTTTCCTGCTCCGGGACGGGCGCCTTTTCCGCATTGTCCCCCTATGACGGACACCCTCTCCATTGGCATTTTCGGCTGATTTCCCGCCTATAGTGTGCAAACTCCGTGAAAATTCTGACGAGCCATTTGCTGCGCTTGCCGATTTTTTCACATATTTGTACACTGTGCAAATACAGGCGTTTGCCGTGTCGGGCATTGTTAAAACCTTGACCGCTATTTTGCGATACGGCTTCCATTTTTTTCCAAAAACCATTGCCAAGCCCAGGGAATTTCGATACAATATTTCCCGTAATACAAAAAGAAGGAACCTGCAACATGTGATGTGGGACCAAAATTCGAGGAGGTCTTTCATGAAAGTACTCGTTATCAATGCCGGCAGCTCGTCTCTGAAATATCAGCTGCTGGATCCGGAAACCGGCCATCTGCTGGCCAAAGGCTTGTGTGAGCGCATCGGCATTGACGGAAAATTCACCTATAAGCCCCAGGTGGAGGGCAAGGCCGTGATTTCTGCGGCCGACGTGCCCATGCCCACCCACTCCGAGGCCATCCAGGCGGTGCTGGCCGCTCTGGTGGACCCGGTCAACGGCGTCATCTCCTCCATGAAGGAGATCGACGCGGTGGGTCACCGGGTGGTCCACGGCGGCGAGAGCTTCGCCAGCTCCGTTCTCATCACCGACCAGGTGATGCAGGCGGTGGAGGACTGCACCCCCCTGGCGCCTCTGCATAACCCCGCCAACATCATCGGCATCGAGGCCTGCCGGGCGGTGCTGGGCCACGACGTGCCCCAGGTGGCGGTGTTTGACACGGCCTTCCACCAGACCATGCCCGAGCACGCCTATCTGTACTCCATCCCCTATGAGTATTACGAGAAGGACAAGATCCGCCGCTACGGCTTCCATGGCACCTCTCACCGCTATGTGTCCCTGCGGGCGGCGGAGCTTCTGGGCAAGGACCCGGCGGAGCTGAAGGTAGTGTCCTGCCACCTGGGCAACGGCTCCTCCCTGGCGGCAGTCAAGGGCGGCCGCTGCGTGGACACCTCCATGGGCCTGACGCCTCTGGCGGGCCTGCCTATGGGCACCCGGGCCGGTGATATGGACGTGGGCGTGGTGGAGTTCATTGCCAACAAGTACGACATGACCATTTCCGAGGCCGTGAACCTGCTGAACAAGGAATCCGGCATGCTGGGCCTGTCCGGCGTGTCCTCCGACTTCCGGGATCTGGAGCAGGCGGCAGAGAAGGAAAATCACCGGGCCACCGTGGCCCTGGAGATCTTTGAGTACCGGGTACGCAAGATGATCGCCGAGTATGCCGCCGCCATGGGCGGCGTGGACGTGGTGGTATTCACCGCCGGCGTGGGCGAAAACGCACCCGAGACCCGGGCCCACATCCTCCACGGTCTGGAGTTCATGGGCATCACCTGCGACCCGGAGAAGAACAACTGCCGGGGCAAGGAGCAGATCATCTCCCAGGACGGCGCGCCCGTCATCGTCATGGTGATCCCCACCAACGAGGAGCTGATGATCGCCCAGGACACCATGGAGCTGGTCCTGGATCAGGAGTAATCGCTTCAAATATTTCAAAAGGCCGCCCGGACGGGCGGCCTTTTGAGCAGCTTGTCAAAAATCCTTTTTGACAAGCTGGGCAAGCATTTTCAGAACTTTCATAAAAGTTCTGAAAATGCGGTGATTGAAAACGAAAGACACCCCTGATGGGTTTCTTTCGTAACGATCTTCCTTTTCGAAGGCGGAGGCAATCCCGCTTTTTTGACAGTCTGTCAAGAGGCCGCCCGCGGCAGGCGCGGGTTTCTTATCAGGAAAAACTATCCGTTTCGGCAGAAAATACTGCTCGCCCTTATCGCTCTGCCGCTCGGTGACTCCAACCAAAAACTTAACGTGAAAACTCCATTACTTTATTGACTCTTTATGCTTTTCTGCGATATTTTAGCGCGATATATGAAAAATCCGAGAAATCTGTAACACTTCACAAAATGTTCGTTAAAACTTCGGCGCTTTGGCAATTGTAAACTTTCTGTGACTGTTATAGAATTAACACAGGCCGGCCGATTGTGACGGACCGGGCCGATAACAACAAAGGAGAGTGAATCTGTGTTTAAGAAATTCACCAATGGCTGCGTTCGCGTGGTCAACCGGTGGCTGCCGGATCCGTTCCTGTTTGCAGTCATCCTGTCCATCATCGTGTATGTGTTCGCGATGATCGCCACCAAGATGGGCCCGCTGAAGGTGCTCAATGCCTGGGGTTCCACCAGCGGCTTCTGGGGCCTGCTGGCCTTCTCCATGCAGATGGCTCTGGTGCTGGTGTTCGGCTCCGCCATGGCTTCCGCCAAGCCCTGCAAGAAGGCGCTGCGGTTCGTGGCCGGTATGTGCCACAACAACATGCAGGCCATCGTGGTCACCACCTTCATTTCCACCATCTGCTGCTGGCTGAACTGGGGCTTCGGCCTGATCGCCGGCGCTCTGCTGGCCCGCGAGGTTGCCAAGCGCGTTCCCACCGTGGATTATCCTCTGCTGATCGCCTCCGCCTATTCCGGCTTCGTCATCTGGCACGCCGGCCTGTCCGGCTCCATCCCCCTGCAGCTGGCCGAGGGCTACAAGCTGTTTGCCGGCACTGAGCAGGAAATGGTCCTGACCGCCTCCACCGCCGACACCATCTTCCACCCCATGAACATCATCATGTGCTGTGTGATTCTGCTGGTCATGCCCTTCGTGAACTATGCCATGCATCCCGACAGAGATCACGCCATCACCATCGACCCCACCCTGCTGCAGGATGAGGAGGACAAGACCTATGAGGTCAAGACGCCCGCCGACAAGATGGAGCACTCCCGCATCCTGTGGATCATCCTGGTAGTGGCCGGCTTCGCCTATATCATTTATTACTTCGCCACCCTGGAGGAGGGCAAGAACATCGCCTCCGCTCTGAACCTGAACATCGTCAACTTCATCTTCCTGTTCCTGGGCATCCTGCTGCACGGCGACCTGCGCCGCTATGTGGACGCCATCGGCGAGGCCGCTGCCGGCGCCTCGGGCATCCTGCTGCAGTTCCCCTTCTATGCCGGCATCATGGGCATGATGACCGTCCGCAACGACGCGGGCGTCTGCCTGGCCGGTGTGATCTCCGACTTCTTTGTCAGCATTTCCACCAGCGTCACCTTCCCCATGTGGACCTTCCTGTCCGCCGGTATCGTGAACTTCTTCGTTCCCTCCGGCGGCGGTCAGTGGGCGGTTCAGGGCCCCATCGTTATGCCCGCCGCTCCCCAGCTGGGCGTGGAGCCCGGCCGTGCCGCCATGGCCATTGCCTGGGGCGACCAGTGGACCAACATGATCCAGCCCTTCTGGGCGCTGCCTGCGCTGGGCGTGGCCAAGCTGTCCGCCCGGGACATCATGGGCTATCTGGTGATCGTCCTGCTGTTCACCGGCCTGGTGGCCATCCTGGGCTTCCTGGCCTGGGGCCTGTTCTTTACCTGATCCCCTGCCCTGTAAATCAAAAGAGGCGCTGCCGCGGCAGCGCCTCTTTTTTGCTATGGCTCTTATTGCTCCCGATACACGGCGGCGTCGAAGTCCCGCACCAGCTCCTGGCGCTTGGTGTCCATGACCTTCACCAGGTTGAACTCCTCAAAGGCCAGCCGCATGGCGAATTCCTTGGCCTCCTGAATGTCGTTGGTCTCGAAAAAGGGGAAGAAGCTCATCCCCGGAACGTTTTCCTTTTTCAGCAAAACCTGAAAGCGCATGGTCTGCATCCTCCTGCATGTGTGGTGTATTCTTTAGTATACCCCCGGCGGCGGAAAAAAGCAACGGCGCGATTCGCCCAAAAACCTCCCGAAAAAACCGGCAGATTTGCCGGAGGGAAAAATGCAAAAAAGCTCTTTCCTCCCGGGCCTGTGTCGTGTATAATAATCAGGTTGAAGCAATCACCAGAAAGTAGGGAGCACATATGAAGATCGGGTTCGACAACAACAAATACCTGACCCTCCAGGCCCAGCACATCCGGGCCCGGCGGGAGCAATTCGGCGACAAGCTGTATATCGAGTTCGGCGGCAAGCTGTTCGACGATTACCACGCCTCCCGGGTGCTGCCGGGATTCCAGCCGGACAGCAAGATCCGCATGCTGGCCTCCATCCGGGACGATGTGGAGATCGTGGTGGTCATCTGCGCCGGAGACATCGAGAAGAAGAAGGTCCGGGGCGACCTGGGCATCGGCTACGATGAGGACGTGCTGCGGCTCATGGATGTTTTCCGGGGCCTGGGCTTTTATGTCGGCTCCGTGGTCATCACCCAGTACGCCGGTCAGCCGGCGGCGGACGCCTTCATCAAGCGGCTGACGGCCCTGGGCGTCCGGAGCTATCGCCACTATCCCATTGCCGGGTATCCCTCGGACGTGGCCCACATCGTGTCCGACGACGGCCTGGGCAAAAACGACTATATCGAGACCTCGCGTCCCATCGTGGTGGTAACGGCCCCCGGCCCCGGCAGCGGCAAGATGGCCACCTGTCTGAGCCAGCTGTACCACGAGAACAAGCGCGGCGTCCGGGCGGGCTACGCCAAGTATGAGACGTTCCCCATCTGGAACCTGCCGCTGAAGCACCCGGTGAACCTGGCCTATGAGGCGGCCACGGCGGACCTGAACGACGTGAACATGATCGACCCCTTCCACCTGGAGGCCTACGGCAAGACCACCGTGAACTACAACCGGGACGTGGAGATCTTCCCGGTGCTCAACGCCATGTTCCAGCGGATCCAGGGCGCGTCTCCCTACAAATCCCCCACGGACATGGGCGTGAACATGGCGGGCTTTGCCATCGTGGACGACCAGGTGTGCCAGGAGGCCTCCCGGATGGAGATCCTCCGCCGGTACTATGCCGGCATGGCCGACCGCACCCGGGGCCGCTGTGACGATGAGGTGGTGCGGAAGCTGGAGATCGTTATGCAGCAGGCCGGCGTTACGCCGGAGATCTGCCCTGCCGTGGCGGCCTGCCTGCAAAAGGCAGAGGAGACCGGCGCTCCCGCCGGGGCCATGGTGCTGCCGGACGGCTCCGTGGTCACGGGCAAGACCTCCTCCCTGCTGGGGGCCAGCGCGGCCCTGCTGCTGAATGCTCTGAAGGCCATGGCCGGCATCGACCACAAGCTCAAGCTGATCCCCGCCTCGGTCATCGAGCCCATCAGCCGCCTGAAAACCGGCAACCTGGGCCACCGGAATCCCCGGCTCCACTCCGACGAGGTACTCATCGCCCTGGCCATCTCGGGCCTGACCAACCCTCTGGCCGCCATGGTCCAGGAGCAGCTCAGCAGCCTCCGGGGCTGCGACGCCCACTTCTCCGTCATCATCTCCGAGGAGGACGAGAAGCTCTACAAGCGTCTGGGCATCAACGTGACCTGCCAGCCCCGCTATGAGGTGAAGAAGCTGTACCACAAGTAAAAATCTGCCGGGACGGATATCCTCCGTCCCGGCAGTTGCCTGCGAAAGGAGAAGCAAATGCAAAGCATCGCGGAAATTCTGGCCCGGGAGCTGGAAAAGCCCCTGGCCCATGTGCAGAATGTCATTGACCTGCTGGATGAGGGCAACACCATCCCCTTCATCGCCCGCTACCGCAAGGAGCTCCACGGCAGCATGGACGACACGGCCCTGCGGACCCTGGAGGACCGGCTGAACTATCTGCGGAACCTGGCCCAGCGCCGGGAGGAGGTCAAAAACGCCATCGACGGCCAGGGGAAGCTCACCCAGGAGCTGTCCGCCGCCATTGACAACGCCGCCACCCTGGCGGAGGTGGAGGACCTGTACCGCCCCTATAAGCAGAAGCGCCGGACCCGGGCCACCGTGGCCCGGGAAAAGGGTCTGGAGCCGTTGGCCCAGCTGCTGCTGGCTCAGGGCCGGGACTGCCCGGATCCGGAGACCGCCGCCGCCGGATTCCTGGACCCGGAAAAGGGTGTGGAGACTCTGGCTGATGCCCTCCAGGGGGCCAACGACATCGTGGCGGAGCTGCTGTCGGACGATGCCGCCATCCGCAAGACCCTGCGGGAGCTGCTGCGCCGCCAGGGCCGGCTGCGGAGTGTGGCCGCTACGGAGGAGGACACCGTCTACCGCCTGTATTATGACTTTGACCAGCCCATCGCCAAGCTGGCCGGGCACCAGATCCTGGCCATCAACCGGGGCGAAAAGGAGTGCGTCCTCACCGTCACCGTGCTGCTGGACCGGGAGCTGGGTCTGATGACTCTGCGCCGGGCGGTGGTGCGTCCCGGGTCCCGGGCTATGGAGTTTATCAAGGCCGCCTGCGAGGATGCCTATGACCGGCTGATCTACCCCTCCCTGGAGCGGGAAGCCCGGTCCGATCTCACCGCCGCCGCCTGCGAGGGGGCCATTGCCAACTTTGGCCTGAACCTGAAGCCCCTGCTGATGCAGCCTCCGGTAAAGGGCCATGTGACCATGGGCCTGGACCCCGGCTATGCCCACGGCTGCAAGGTGGCGGTCATCGACGGCACCGGCCGGGTGCTGGACACCGCCGTGGTGTATCCCACCTTCGGTCCCCGCCAGAGGCAGGAGGCCATCGCCCGCCTGTCCCAGCTGGTACGCCGCCATGGCGTCACCCATATTGCCATCGGCAACGGCACCGCCAGCCGGGAGACGGAGCAGATGGCGGTGGAGCTGATCCGGCAGCTGGGCGGCGGCGTCAGCTATATGATGGTCAACGAGGCCGGGGCCTCCGTATACTCCGCCAGCAAGCTGGCGGCGGAGGAGTTTCCGGAGTATGACGTGAACCTCCGCAGCGCCGTGTCCATCGCCCGGCGGATGCAGGACCCCCTGGCGGAGCTGGTGAAGATCGACCCCAAGGCCATCGGCGTGGGCCAGTATCAGCATGATATGCCCCAGAAGCGGCTGGACGAGACCCTGTCCGGCGTGGTGGAGGACTGCGTCAACGCCGTGGGCGTGGACGTGAACACCGCCTCCGCCAGCCTGCTGGGCCGAGTGTCCGGCCTCAATGCCACCACTGCCAGGAATATTGTGAAATACCGGGAGGAAAACGGCGCCTTCACCGGCCGCCGCCAGCTGCTGAAGGTCCCCAAGCTGGGGCCCAAGGCGTTCCAGCAGTCGGCGGGCTTTTTGCGGGTGCCGGAGAGCAAGTCCGTGCTGGACAACACCGGCGTCCATCCGGAGAGCTATGCCGCGGCCCAGGGGCTCCTGGACCTGTGCGGCTATACCCTGGCGGACGTGTCCGCCGGGAGCCTGGCGGCCCTGCCGGACAAGATCAAGGCCCTGGGGGAGGAAAGCGTTGCCCGTCAGCTGGACATCGGCGTGCCCACCCTGCGGGACGTGGCGGCCGAGCTGGTGAAGCCGGGCCGGGACGTCCGGGATGAGCTGCCTGCCCCCATTCTGCGAACGGATGTGCTGGATATTAAGGACCTGGCCCCCGGCATGGTGCTGACGGGCACCGTCCGCAACGTGGTGGATTTCGGCGTGTTCGTGGACATCGGCGTCCACCAGGACGGCCTGGTGCATATCTCCCAGGTGTGCAACAGGTTCATCCGCCACCCCTCGGAGATCGTATCCGTGGGCGACGTGGTGCGGGTGGTGGTGCTGGAGGCCGACGAGAAAAAGCACCGCATCAGCCTGTCCATGAAGCAAGTGCCCAAGGAGTGAGCAGGCGCATTCCGCAACGGGCAGGGGAGGGGCCGTGCCCCTCCCCTGGTTTGCTTCTCCCTCCACCCCGGCAGCTTAAGGATTATTTTACGGTCTGTTCAAAAACAGCGGGAAAAACGTGGTATAATGATACCATCAACAAGTCGAGGGTTATTATGGACAAGCACGTTTTCACAGCCAAACAGAAAAAGCTCATTGGCTGGGCCGCCATTGCCATTTTCCTGCTGCTGTCGGCGGTGGTGGGATGGTTCGTGGGCCGCCCGCTGGTGCGGTTTGCATCCCAGCCGGAGCAGTTCCGCCAGTGGGTGGACGGTCACGGCCTGATGGGCTGCGCCGCCTATGTGGGCATGGTGTTTTTACAGGTGGTGGTGGCTGTGATCCCCGGAGAGCCTCTGGAGATCAGCGGCGGCTACGCTTTTGGCGCGGTGCGGGGGAGCCTGCTGTGCCTGCTGGGAGCGTTCCTGGGCAGCGTGGCGGTGTTTGCCCTGGTGCGCCGGTTTGGCCGGGAGCTGGTGGATATCTTCTTTCCCCGGGAGAAGCTGGAAAAGCTGAAATTTTTGCAGAGCTCCCCCAAGCGGGACGCTCTGTTCTGGCTGGTATTCATGGTGCCGGGCACGCCCAAGGACCTGCTGTGCTACTTCGCAGGGCTGACGGACCTGTCCTGGGGCAAGTGGCTGCTGCTGTGTACCATGGGCCGCCTGCCGTCGGTGCTGACCTCCACCATAGGAGGCGACGCCTTGGGCGTGAAGGATTACCAGTTCGCGGTGCTGGTTTTTGCCGCCACCCTGGCGGTGTCCGCCGTGGGGCTGCTGATCTACCGGGCCCTGTGCCGCCGCCACCAGCGCAGGCAGGAGCATGTCTGAATAAAGCACCCCCGGTGCAGCTTGTCAAAAAAGGGCGGCGCCCTTTTTTGACAAAAGAGATTTCGCTCCGACCCGCGCGTCCCGCCGGGCTGTAAGCCCGCCGTGACACACTCTCTCCGCGCAAAGTATTTTTCGCGACGTACAAGCCGCCGCGAAAAATGGATTGAACACTATTCGCAGCCTGCGGGCTGCGAACTCTGCGAGGCTTTTTTGGCAGGTAGAATATACCCCCGGTGCAGCGCACCGGGGGTATTCTTATGGCTCGTAGTCGAAAATGGCCTTCTTTTCCAGCAGGGGGCCGAAGCGATCCTTCCACCGGTGGTGCATGGCGGAGGCGTCATAGGCTGTCAGGGCCGCCGGGTCCATGTCCAGCCGGATCAGCACATGGTACCGGTTGTCCCGGTCCACGCAGCCGGGAAGGACCTCTGCGCCCCGGACGCCGGGAATGTCCCCGGCGGCGGAGAAAATCTCCCGGATCTGCGGCAGATAGGCCCGCCAGTCCCCGGCCTCGGGCCGGAATTTCGCCAGAATACAGTGCTTCACAGCCGCCCCTCCTCACAGGCCGACATACGGAATAATCAGGCCCAGGAGCATAACGATGGCCATCAGCAGGGCCACGCCCATGGCCACATACTGGGTCCATTTGCGGTTTTTCATTGGGTTTCCTCCTTCGGTATCACACGCTTGATGCTCTTTTCCACCTTTCGCCGGGGGGCCAGCACCTCGTGGCCGCATCCGGCGCACCGCAGGCGGATGTCCATCCCCACCCGCAGCACCTCCCACCGGCGGCTGCCGCAGGGGTGTTCCTTTTTCAGCTCGACCACATCGTGGAGCTTCAGGTCCATGGGATCGCCCGCCTTTCCGGTCAATTTTTCTTGATATCCTCCCAGTACCGCCGGGCGGCCTGCTCGGTCTTGTTGTCGCCGTATTCGTAATAGGTCACGTCCCCCAGGGCCTCCGGCAGGTACCGCTGGGCCACATAGTGGTGGGGGTAATCGTGGGGGTATTTGTAGGCCGGGGCCTTGCCGCTGCCGGTGCTGTCGGCGTGGACGTTCTGCAGGTGCCGGGGCACCTGGCCCACCTTCCCCTTCTGGATATCGCGCATAGCGGCGTTGATGGCATTGTAGGCGGAGTTGGACTTGGGCGCCGTGGCCAGGAGAACGGCGGCCTCCGCCAGGGGCAGCCGCCCCTCCGGCAGACCCAGCTCCCGGGCCGCGTCCACGCAGGCCTTGGTGATGGCCATGGCCTGGGGATAGGCCAGCCCCACATCCTCGGCGGCCATGACCAGCAGCCGCCGGCAGGGGGACAGCAGGTCCCCGGCCTCCAGCAGGCGGCCCAGGTAATACACCGCCGCGTCGGGGTCGGAGCCCCGGACGGACTTTTGCAGGGCGGACAGCAGATCGTAGTGCTCGTCCCCCTCCCGGTCGTAGCGCATGGCGCTGCGTTGGGCCGCCTGCTGGGCGTCCTGGGCGGTGATGCGCAGGCCGCCGTCCACAGGCCGGGCGGCCTGGTCCAGCAGCTCCACGGCGTTGACGGCCTTGCGCACGTCGCCGCCGCACCCGGCGGCAATGAGGCCCGGCACCTCCGGCTCCCAGGTCAGGGGCAGGGGGCTGCGGCGGCGGACGATGTCCAGGGCCCGCTCCACGGCGGGCAGCGTCTCCTCCGCCGTCAGGGCCTTGAACTCAAACACCGTGCTGCGGGACAGCAGGGCGTTGTATACATAGAAATACGGGTTCTCCGTGGTGGAGGCGATCAGGGTGATCTTGCCGTTTTCCATGAACTCCAGCAGGCTCTGCTGCTGCTTTTTGTTGAAATACTGGATCTCGTCCAGGTACAGCAGCACCCCGTTGGGGGCCAGCATGGTGTCCACATCGGCGATGATGGCCTTCACATCCTGCAAAGACGCGGTGGTGGCGTTCAGGTGGTACAGGGCCTTCTCCGTGCGCTTGGCGATGATGGAGGCGATGGTGGTCTTGCCGGTGCCGGAGGGCCCGTAAAAGATCATGTTGGCGGAGGTCCCGCCCTCGATGAGACGGCGCAGCAGGGCGCCGGGGCCCAGCAGGTGTTTCTGGCCTGCCACCTGCTCCAGGGTCTGGGGGCGTATTTCGTCTGCCAATGGCCGCATAGCGGCACCTCCTTCCGGGAAAATCACAGCTATTATACCACATCCTGCCGCCCTTTGCACCCCCCGATTTGCATTTTTCCCGGCGGTCTGATACAATGAAGGCGAGGTGATGCCATATGAAGTCTCCCCAGGAGGTGAGCGCCATCATTGGGCGGCTGAAGGAGCTGTATCCCGACGCGGCGTGCTCCCTGGATTACGATAGGGACTACGAGCTGCTGTTTTCCGTGCGGCTGGCAGCCCAGTGCACCGATGCCCGGGTAAATCAGGTGACCCCGGCGCTGTTTGCCCGGTTCCCCACGCTGGAGGCCTTCGCCGCCGCCAGCCAGGAGGAGGTGGGCGAATACGTCCGCTCCTGCGGCTTCTGGCGGGCCAAGGCCCGGGACATCGTAGCGGCGGCAAAAATGCTGCTGTCGGACTACGGCGGGCGGGTGCCGGACAACATGACGGACCTGCTGCGGCTGCCGGGTGTGGGCCGCAAAACCGCCAACCTGATTTTAGGCGACGTATACGGTCAGGCGGGCTACGTCTGCGACACCCACTGCATCCGCATCACCGGGCGGCTGGGCCTTACCGACGGCAGCCGGGACCCGGTGCAGGTGGAGCAGCAGCTGCGCCGGTGCATCCCGCCGGAGGAGTCCAGCGATTTCTGCCACCGGATGGTGCTTCACGGCCGGGCCGTGTGCATGGCCCGAAGGCCCAACTGCGGCGGCTGCGCCCTGCGGGACCTGTGCGATTTTGGGAAGGCGCAGGAGACTGTATAAATACAGGCTGAAAAAATTGGCTGCCCGAAGGCAGCCAATTTTTTATGCAAGCGCTTAGAACCACGCGGCCCAGGCCAGGAAGCCCAGGCAGGCCACCACGCCCACAAACAGGGTGACGATGACCAGATAGCCCATGATGTCCCGGGCGGACAGCTTGGCGATGCCCAGAGCAGGCAGGGCCCAGAAGGGCTGGATCATGTTGGTCCACTGGTCGCCCCAGGCAATGGCCATGGCGGTGCGGCCATTCTCGATGCCCATAGCCGCGCCGGCAGGCATCATGATGGGGCCCTGCACGGCCCACTGGCCGCCGCCGGAGGGAACGAAGAAGTTCACCACACCGGCTGCCAGGAAGGACAGCATGGGGAAGGTGACGTTGTTGGAGACGCTCACGAAGAACTGGGAGATGACACCCGCCAGAGACACGCCCTGGTCGTTGGCTGCCACCATCATGCCCATGATACCGGCATAGAAGGGGAACTGCAGCAGCACGCCTGCTGCGCCGCCGGCGGCATCGGAGATGGCATCCACATAGCGGCGCAGGTCGCCGTGGAGCAGAATACCCAGGAACAGGAAGATCATGTTCACGATGTTCAGGCCCAGGGTAAAGCCGTTCTGCACAAAGTAATAGATGATGTACACGAAGCCGCCCACCAGGGTGATGGCCCACAGGAGCTTGGAGTGCTCCAGCTTATCGGCAGGGGTCCTGACCTCATAGGTGCGCTCGGCCTCATCCTCCAGCAGGGTGGGGTCGATGCACACGGTGTGGGCCTTATCGGGATGCATGGCGTAGTTCACAAGGGGCATGACAAACAGAATGACGCCCACCATGATCAGGTTCATGGGGTGGAACACCGTGTCGGTGATGGGGGCCTGATACAGGACCTCGCCGAACTTCTTGCCCGCCACCAGGTCCAGGGGGATGGAACCGGACAGACCTGCGTGCCAGATGACGAAGCCGGAGTAGGCGGAGGCGATCAGCAGGGGATAGTCCACGGTGGGCACCCGGCGCACCACTTCCTTGGCCAGCAGCGTGCCGGCGATCAGGCCGAAGCCCCAGTTCAGCCAGCAGCAGAGGGTGGAGATGAAGGTGGTGACCACGATGGCCTGCATGTTGTTGTGGCACAAGCCGGCGGCGGCCCGCAGGGCCTTTTTGCAGGGCTTGGCAGCCGCCATGGCGGAGCCGAATACCAGCACCAGGGCCATCTGCATGGAGAAGCTCAGCAGGCCCCAGAAGCCCTTGGAGTCGCCCCAGGCGTTGAGCACCTGCAGGGGGCCCATCTTAGTGGCGCACATGGAGCCGATGAAAACGATGATGCTCAGGATGATGGCAAACAGGAACGCATCCGGCAGCCACCGGTTGACCACGCGAACGCAGCCGTTGGTGAATTTCTTGAACACAGACTCACTCTCCTTTATTTTGTCCGGAAGGGGTGTCCCGCCTCCGCAATTCTGTCCCGGTCTCTGTGCGGAGCAGGGACGTCTCTGGTTCTATTGTATAATAGGAGCGGCCTGTTTACAATTAATGTTTCGCCGAATTATTAACAATCATTTTGTAAAAGTATCACAATTTTTCCATTTTCGGCGGTTTGTTCCATTAATATACCGTTAAAAATTCAATAATCGTATAAAGTCGAATTAACAGCCCGCCGGAATATTTCTGGCAGTCTGAAGGGGTGCTCTTTTCCATATGCTTTTTACCGGTCAAACCTTGTTATGCGGTAGGATTTCTGGTATAATAAAATGATTCAGAACATTTTCAGGAAAGGAACGACATTGCATGGAGCTGCACGCAAAGCTGGTTCGTTCTCAGCTATCATTTTTCAAGCCCTTCGTGGCCGGTCTGTCCCTGGAGGTCACCCGAAAGGGGCAGGACAAGCTGGGGGAGCTGATGACCGCCCTGCACCGGCGGGAGGTGCTGGTGCGGGACCACGACTTCGGCGCTTTTCAGGGGGCGTGGGTCATGCCCAAGGATCAGCGCCGCAGCGGCGTGATCCTGTATCTCCACGGCGGCGGCTATACCTGCGGCAGCCTGGAATATGCCAAGGGCTTTGCAGCCACCCTGGCCTCGGAATGCGGTGTACGGGTGTTCTGCCCGGCATACCGTCTGGCCCCGGAGCATCCGTATCCCGCGGCCCTGGACGATGCGCTGGAGAGCTATCAATACCTGCTGAAAAAGGGCTATGAGCCCCGGCAGATCCTGCTGGCGGGGGAGTCCGCCGGAGGCGGGCTCATTTACTGTCTGTGTCTGCGGCTCAAGCAGCTGGGCATGGCCCTGCCCTGCGGGCTTGTGGGCATCTCTCCCTGGACAGACCTGACCGGGTCCGGGGACTCCTATCGGGACAACCGGGAGAAGGACCCCTCCATGACTCCGGAGCTGCTGCAATTTTACGCCAAGTGCTATACGCAGGACCCCACGGACCCTCTGTGCTCGCCGCTGTTCGGCGACCTGACGGGGCTGCCGCCGTCTCTGCTGTTTGTGGGCGGGGACGAGGTGATGCTGGACGACACCCGTGCCCTGCATAACCGGCTTCTGTCCGCCGGATGCCGCAGCAAGCTGCACATTGCCCCGGAGCGGTGGCACGCCTATGTGCTGTACTGCCTCAATGAGAACATGGCTCAGGACTTCGAGGACATCAACCACTTCCTGGACCGGACCCTGTCCCCGGCCCGGAGCCTGCGGTGGATGCGGCTGGACAACGCCGCCAAGATCTATCCTGCCGCCAAGCGCCGGAACTGGAACAACTTCTTTCGCCTGTCCGTCACCCTGACCGAGCCCATCGACACAGCGGTGCTGCGGGCGGCGCTGGACGTGACGGTGCGGCGGTTCCCCTCCATTGCCGTGCGGCTGCGGCGGGGGGCATTCTGGTATTATCTGGAGGAAATTCCCAAGGCGCCGGACATCCAGCCGGAGAAAAGCTGCCCCCTGGCCCATGTGCCCTTCGGCCAGGTGCGCCAGTGCGCCTTCCGGGTGCTGGTGTACCATGACCGGATGGCGGTGGAGTTTTTCCACGCCGTCACCGACGGCACCGGCGGGCTGATTTTTCTGAAAACCTTGACGGCGGAGTATCTGTGCCAGAAATACGGCATCAGCATCCCGGCGGAAAAGGGTGTGCTGGGCCGCCTGGAGGAGCCCAGTCCGCAGGAGCTGGAGGACAGCTTCCTGCGCTATGCCGGGGACGTTACCGCCAGCCGGGCGGAGAACACCGCCTATCACCTCAGCGGCACGCCGGAAAAGGACGGATATAAAAACCTCATCACCATGATGGTGCCGGTGGACCGGGTCCGCGCCTGTGCCAGGCAGCACGGCGTATCCGTTACGGAGCTGCTGGGCGCGGCCATGATGCAGGCCATTGCCGACCTGCAGGCGGAGAAGGTACCCCGGCGCAGCCGGCGCAAGCCTGTGAAGGTGCTGCTGCCGGTGAACCTGCGGAACCTGTTCCCCAGCCGCAGTCTGCGGAACTTTGCCTCGTATATCACCCCGGAGATCGATCCCCGCACCGGGGACTATACCTTCTCCGAGATCTGCGCCGCCGTCCACCATCGGATGGGACTGGAGAACAACACCCACACCCTGCGGGCCAAATTCGCCGCCAATGTGGCCAGCGAAAAGTCCCCGGTGCTGAAGGTGATGCCCCTGTTCATCAAAAACATTGCCATGAAGGCGGTGTTTAACGCCGTGGGCGAGCGCAAATCCTGTCTGTGCCTGTCCAATCTGGGGGCGGTGGAGCTGCCGGAGGTCATGGCCCCCTATGTCCGGCGGGCGGACTTCATCATCGGCGTCCAGGCTGCCGCGCCTCACGACTGCGGCGTGGTGTCCTGGAACGGCACCATGTATATCAACTGTATCCGCAGCATCCAGGAGCCGGAGCTGGAGCTGCATTTTTACCGGGTCCTGCACCGGCTGGGTCTGCCTGTGAAGGTGGAGAGCAACCAGCGGGGCCGGGGATAAGGGAAAGGAGCGTTATCCATGTATTGTATCCATTGCGGCGTGGAGCTGTCTGACAGCGAGACCGTGTGTCCTCTGTGCGGCACCCGGGTGTTCCATCCGGATCTGCCCCGGCAGCAGGGGGAGCCCCCCTTCCCGCCGGAGCCGTCGGCCCACCCCGAGGAGGTGAACCGCTCCGGGGCGCTGTTCATCCTGACCATGCTGGCGGTGCTGCCCATCGTCATCTGCATCCTGTGCGACTGGAGCGTCAACGGGGCCATCCTGTGGTCCGGGTACGCCGCAGGCGGCGTGTTGCTGCTGTATATCCTGGCGGTGCTGCCCCTGTGGTTCAGAAGGCCCAACCCGGTGATCTTTGTTCCGGCGGACTTTGCGGCCATCGGGCTGTATCTGCTGTATATCAACTTTGCCACCGGCGGGCATTGGTTCCTGACGTTTGCCCTTCCGGTGACGGGGACCATCGGGGTGCTGGCGACCACGGTGGTGACGCTGCTGCGGTATCTCAGCCGGGGGTATCTCTACATCTTCGGCGGGGCGCTGATGGCCGGCGGCGGCCTGGCGGTGCTCATTGAGTTCCTGCTGAACATCGCTTTCCAGGTCCATCGGACGTTTATCTGGTCGTTTTACCCCCTGGCGGCGGGAGTGCTGCTGGGGATCATGCTGCTGATCATCGCGGTGTGCAAGCCCCTGCGCCGGTCCCTGCACCGGAAATTCTTTATCTGAGGCGGTGAGGCGCAATGAGTGATTCCTGCGTGGAGCTGGTGACCTTTGACCAGCTGCTCCGGCGGTATCCCCAGCTGGAGCAGCACCGCATTGCTCCCACCGGCGGAGCCTTCTGCCGGGCGGAGCGGCTCAAGGGCGGCGGAGCCGCCGGGACCTATGCCATGCCCCGGCCTATGGCACCCACCGGAGACAAGCATTTTTTCGGCTTTTACCTGACGGACCGGCGGCTGCTGCTGGCGGAGGAGGGCGGCTTTCTGCGGGGGCTGGCAGGGGACCTGGAGTCCCAGACCCCGGCTCAGGCGCTGGCGGAGCTGTTTGCCCGGCTTCTGCAGGAGGATATGCCCACCCTGCAAAAATATGAAAAGCGCCTGACGGCTCTGGAGGAGGCCCTGATGCAGGATCAGGCCCAGGACCTGGACAAGAAGCTCTTTCGCATCCGCCGCGAGCTGTCGGTGTTTGCGGCGTATTATGAGCAGCTGGACGACCTGTTTGCCGCGCTGTCGGACGAAACGGAGGAGAGCGACGCCCACGCCTCCCGGCTGTTTGACCGCCTGACGGGACGGGCTCAGCGGCTGCTGTCGGCCACGGAGCTGGAAAAGGAGTACGCCCTGCAATTGCGGGAAATGCACCAGACGCAGCTGGACATGCGGCAAAACCAGATCATGAAGATCCTGACCATCGTTACCACGGTGTTTCTGCCCCTGTCCCTGATCGCCGGGTGGTACGGCATGAATTTCGTAAACATGCCGGAGCTTACCGCACAGCACGGATACCTGGCGGTGTGCATCATCAGCGTGGTGTGCATCATCGTGGAGCTGGTGATCTTCAAGTGGAAAAAGTGGCTGTGAGCTGCAAATAAGAGCAAAAGGACGCGCCCCGGCGCGTCCTTTTTTCAAAATCTGAAATTTTCTCCGGGCCGCGGAACCAAAGGCCGGGCCGGAGTATCTAATATACGTCATGACAAATGGGCGGCCCCGGGGCCGCCAGGAAAGGACGGTGATGGCCTTGCGCCTGTCACAAGAGGAATTTACTCGAGGGGTGCAGACCTACAGCCGGGACATGTACCGGGCCGCCCGGGCCCTGACCCCCTGCGATGCCGACGCCCAGGACGCCGTGGGCCAGGCAGTGCTGCTGGCCTGGCAGTCCCTGGACCGGCTGCGGGACCCCGAAGCCCTGCGGGCGTGGCTGGTGAAGATCAGCGTGAACTGTGCCCGGCAGCTGAACCGCCGCAGCCGCCGGGAGGTGTATCTGGAGGACCTGCCGCCCCAGGCGGCAGCCCGGGAGGACCCGCGGCCGGAGCTGTGGGACGCGGTGCTGTCCCTGCCCCGGGACCAGCGGGCGGCGGTGGTGCTGTATTACTATGAGGACCTGCCGGTGGCGGACATTGCGTCGCTGCTGCGGGTGCCGGCGGGCACGGTGAAATCCCGGCTCAGCCGGGCCCGGGATAAGCTGCGGCTGGCGCTGTCGGACCCGCAGGTCACGCGGAAGGAGGAACGAACATGAACGATTTGGATACCCGTTTGCGGCATATGGCCCGGGAGGAGGAGACCCCGGTGCCCAAGGACTTTGACGAAAATCTGACCCGGACCCTGGCCCAGCTTCCCGCACGGAAGCGGCGCAGGATCCCCCGGGCGGTGCTGCTGGCAGCCTGCCTGGTGCTGATGCTGACGGGGGCGGTGCTGGCGGCGGAGAGCGGGGTGTTTGCCCGGTTTGGGACCCCCGGCGATCTCAATACGGAGGGGCTGTTCTACGACGGCACCAAATACGGCGGCACCTGGACCTACAGCACGGACCGTCGGCTGCCGCTGGCAGATATTCCCCAGGCCAGCCAGGAGGCGGCGCGGACTTCGACGGAGGATCTGCAGTTTCCGGACATGGCGGCGGCGGACGCGTTCCTGGGCGGCGGCGTTCTGCCCCGCAGCGCCCAGCAGGAGGCACGCGAGCGCGATCAGGTGTCCATAGAAGCCCAGTGCGACCAGCAGGGGCAGCTGGTGCGGATGTATATCCGCACTGCGTACTGTGATGAGCTTCAAAATCCCGACGGCGGGATCCGATACGGCGACTACATGCACGTTTGGATGTATGTGCTGACGGATGTGACCCCGGAGGACGATGTGGTTTCCTGGATCTATTCTCAGGGACAACTGGAAAACCTGGAGCAGCTGGAGGACTACAAGGCCCCGGGCGGCGGCAAGGCGTATATTTTCCGGGAGACCATACCCGGTTGTGGCAACCGCTATCGGGCGCTGTTCTGTGAGGGGCCCGTGGTGGTGCAGCTGGATCTCTCCATCATGACGGACGGCTCCTTGGTAGGCGGCATATCCGATGCCGATGCTCTGGCGTACCTGTACAGCGCCGTGGACAGCTACGGCCTGTAGACCTTGTAATTTCCCGGGAAAGACGGTACAATAAAACCGGCGGAGCACCGCCGGGTTTATTGCGCTTTTCAGGAGGTCATCTCATGCACAGATACGCTTTGGTGGTCATTGACATGCAGCGGGGGTTTCTGGACGCCTCCAGCCCCCTGTTTATCCCCGGGGCGGCGGACACGGTGCCCGCCTGCGCCCGGGCCATCGACTGCTGCCACAGGGCCGGGGTGCCGGTGGTGTTCGCCGTGCGGCACTACCGGGCGGACGGCTCCGACGTGGAGCGGGCCCGGTACGACGTGTGGGCCCGGGGCGGAAGGCCCCTGTCCGAGACGTGCCCGCCGTCCATGTCCGACGCGTGGCCGGAGGAATTTCACCGGGCGGACACGGACTATGTCATCGTAAAGCCCCGGTTTTCCGCGTTTTTCCACACGGAGCTGGACCTGATCCTCCGGCGGCTGGGGGTGGACACGGTGCTGCTGGCCGGGACCACCACGCCCAACTGCATCCGCTCCACCTTCTATGACGCCCTGTCCCTGGACTATGACGCGGCGGTGCTGTCGGACTGCACCTCCTCCGTGACCCCTGCCGTGCAGGCCGCCAACCTGGCGGATATGCGGCGGGTGGGCGGACAGGTTCTGACGGCGGAGGAGCTGGAGCAGCTGCTGGGGCAGCAAGCAGAATAGCTGAAGCAGCAAAACCTCCGGGAAAACCGGAGGTTTTGCTGCTTCTCAGCTTGTCAAAAATCCTTTTTGACAGTCTGCGAAGCACGTTCAGTTCAGCACGCCGCTGACATAGCGGTACTTGTCCAGGCTGGACGCAGCGTTCCAGGTCATGTATCCGCCGGTGTTGCCGGTGTCGTTCAGGGCCCGGATCTGGGCGGCGATCTCATCGGGGCCATAGGTGTTGTACGGCTCCCGGATGGCGTTGTAGCACTGGATCCAGGTGCGCACCGCGGCAGGGGAGGGCGTCTCCTGCTGCCGGGCGGCAGCCTTCTCGCCGAAGGTTTTCATGGTCTCATAGGGGTGCTCCCAGGGCAGCCAGCTGCCGGAGGCGGAATAATGATCGGGGTACGGCATGGCGCTGATGGCGTCCACCACGCCGCTGATGGCCGCCCAATACTGACCGTAGGCCGTGACGTACTTTTCCGCGCACTCGCCGAACACATCGGCAGACACATACACCCCCGCCCCGTGGAGCCGGTCGGCGGCGTACTGCAAAAACCGCTGAACGGCCTGGGCCTTGCTCTCGTCATTGTCGTTGTGATAGTCGATGGTACCCGCCTCGTCATAGTCCCAGGTGCCGTCGGGGAAGCGGACATAGTCGAACTGAATTTCGTTGAAGCCCATGGTCTCGGCGGCCTCCAGGGCCAGGTCCACCTTATACTGCCACACCTGGCGGCTGTATACGCTGGGCCAGTACATGCCGCCGATCTTCAGCGGCCGGCCGCTCAGGTCTGCCACCACACACTCCGGATGATCTGCGGCCAGGTTGGGATCGTTGAAGGCCGTGATGCGGCCGATGACGTAATACCCGGCATCCTTCAGCTTTTTCACCGCCGCCTGATAGCTCTCCAGCGTGTTGTAGGCATCCGCATAGGCGCTGGGGGAATATTTCTGCATCACCGGCGAGGCGTAGCCAATGGCCCCGCCGTCCATGATGTCCACCACAAAGGCGTTGATGCCGCACCCATCGGCCACGGCGATGTATGCCTCCGGATTCCGGATGGCCTCGTTGTTCAGGTACAGGGCCTTCACGGTATCGGGCATGACGCTGCCGCCAAAGCGGGGCTTTTCATAGGCGTCGTAGTCCAGGCCCGCCGCGTCGCCGCCGCCCCAGCTGTCGCCCCGGTCCGCGTGGAGCCGGGCCATATCCGCGTCATAGGGCGCCGTGGCCTGGTCCTCCGTCAGGCGGACATACCGGGCGGGGATGTACCCGCCGTCGGCCCGGTAATAGGATACGCTGCCGTCGGCCGCCAGGTCCCGGTAGCCGGTAACGGTCAGAGCCTGGCCCCGCAGCACCAGGGGGCCGGTGGGGTCGCCGCCCTCATCCGTCAGATTCTGGGCCCGGCGGACATACACGGTTTTCAGCGTCACCACGCCGCTCAGGTCATCGGTCAGGTTCTCCCGGTCCAGCCAGGCGAAGCTGCCGTCCTCCTGGGGCACCCGAACCTGGTCCGAACGATCCTTGTGGGCCTCCTCCACCACATAGGTGACCTGGCTGCCCCGGACCAGCTGCCGCAGGACATTGCCCTCCTCGTCGTACAGCGGAGCCGTCTCCGCTTCCGAGGCCACATAACCGGCCGCCGTCTCCAGGGGGATCTCCTTCTGCCGGGTAAAATGCCACACCAGTGCGGCGATGGTGGCCAGGCACACCAGAGCCAGGGCGATCCCCGGCCACCGGGGGCGGCGCTGCTTCCGGCTGCGCCGGGGGCGGGGGGTATAATCCGGCTCCGTCTCCTGGACCCACTCCGGCGCCCACGCGCCGGTCTGCTGTTCTTTCACGGACATAGGGGAGTACCTCGCTTCTGTGTATTTTCGCCATTATACCGCATTTTCCGGCAAATGGCTACCCCCATTCTCCGGTCCGCCCCATCCCAATAGAAAACCGGGAAAATTCCCGGGAAAAACGGGACAAACCGCAGATTACCGGGACAGAAATGTGAATTTTTTTCGCTGCCCTTGCTTTTTTGGAAAAATAGGCTATGATATAGAGGAAATAATATGTCCCGCACGGCGGGAAAAGAAAAGAAGGTACTGTTATGACGAAAATTGACATCGTGTCCGGTTTCCTGGGCGCAGGCAAGACCACCCTCATCAAGAAGATGGTGAAGGAGGCCTATCAGGGCGAAAAGCTGGTGCTGATCGAAAACGAGTTCGGCGAGATCAGCATCGACGGCGGCTTTCTGAAGGACGCGGGGATCCAGATCTCCGAAATGTCCTCGGGCTGCATCTGCTGCTCCCTGGTGGGCGACTTCGGCAAGGCCCTGCGGGAGGTGAAGGAGCAGTTCCAGCCGGACCGCATCCTCATCGAGCCCTCCGGCGTGGGGAAGCTCTCCGATGTGATCGTGGCGGTGGAAAACACCGTGGCGGATATCCCGGATATGAAGCTGAACTCCTTTGTCACCGTGGCCGACGCCGGCAAGGTGAAGGTGTATATGAAGAACTTCGGCGAGTTCTATAACAACCAGATCGAGGCCGCCGGCACCATCATCCTGTCCCGGACCCAGAAGCTGACCCAGGAGAAGCTGGAGGCCGCCGTGGCTCTGCTGCGGGAGAAGAACCCCACCGCCGCCATTCTGACCACCCCCTGGGACCAGCTGGACGGCAGGACCGTTCTGGCCGCCGTGGAAAAGGTGTCTCTGGCCGACGAGCTGCTGGAGAAGATGCGGGCCGAGCACGAGGCCGAGGAGGCTGAGCATCATCACCATCACCACGAGCATGACCACGATGACGACCACGACGAGCACGAGCATCACCATCATCATGACCACGATGACGAGGATGACCATGAGCACTGCTGCCACCAGCACCACCATGAGGGTGAGGAGCATGAGGATTGCCATCATGACCATGACGAGGAGCACGAGCACCATCACCACCATGACGGCCAGGAGTGCGACGACCCCGCCTGCTCCTGCCACCACCATCACCACCACGCCGACGAGGTGTTCACCAGCTGGGGCGCGGAGACGCCCAAGCAGTTCACCCAGGCGGATATCGACCGCATTCTGTCGGCTCTGGATTCCGGCGACTACGGCGCCATCCTGCGGGCCAAGGGCATCGTGCCCGCCGCCGACGGCCAGTGGCTGCACTTTGACTATGTGCCCCAGGAGCACGAGGTGCGCTATGGCTCCGCCGACTACACCGGCCGCCTGTGCGTCATCGGCTCCCAGCTGAAGGAGGACGGCCTGAAGACCCTGTTCGGCCTGTAAGGAGACGCCTATGGACATTCCTGTATATCTCATCACCGGCTTTCTGGATGCCGGAAAGACCGACTTCATCAACGGCATCCTGAAAGACGGCTTCGCCAGCGAGGACCGGACCCTGCTGCTGTGCTGCGAGGAGGGGGAGACGGAGTACGACCCCAAGGTGCTGTTCAACGTGTTCACCTACACCGTGGACGATCCCGCCCAGCTGACGCCGGAATTTTTCAAGAAGCTGGAAAAGCAGTACCGGCCCAAGCAGGTGATCATCGAGTTCAACGGCATGTGGAGCTTCGAGCCCCTGTACCGGGAGGGTCTGCCTGCCAACTGGATCCTGTATCAGATCATGTGCCTGGTGGACGCCACCACCTTTGAGCCGTATCTGCGGAACATGGGGCAGCTGATGATGGAAAAGATCCTCAACGCGGATATGATCATCTTCAACCGCTGCAATGAGGAGCTGCGCAAGGCCCTGCGGGGCCGGAACCTGCGGATGGTGAACCGGCGGGCCGACATCTATCTGGAGAACACCGACGGCACCAGCGAGGACTACGTCACCGACGACATGGCCCCCTTCGACCTGTCCAGCGGCCACCTGGACGTGCCGGACAACGACTACGGCATCTGGTATGTGGACATGATGGACAACCCCCAGCGCTACGACGGCATTACCGTGCGGTATAAGGCGCTGATGTGCCACTCCAAGAAGTTCCCGGGCATCCACTGCCCTGGCCGCTTCGCCATGGTGTGCTGCAACAACGACATGCAGTTCCTGGCCCTGGTATGCAAGGGCCAGGAGCTGGAGAAGTTCAAGAACCGCCAGTGGGTGGAGATCCAGGCCACCGTGAAGAAGGAGAAATGCCAGGCCTATGACGGTGAGGGCCCGGTGCTGTACGTCACCGACGTGAAGCCCTGCCAGAAGCCGGACCCGGAGAACGTCAGCTTCTGATACAGATCGCAATATTCAAAAAGAATCATACAGATAGGAAACCCTTCGGCACAGCCGAAGGGTTTCCTATTTTTGAAAAACATCGAGCGCACAGCTGTCACAAACCGCGGCAGGAGCCGCCCGGACGGGCGGCTCCTGCGGGATCTATGACGTGAGTAAGGTTCTTTGTATGGCTCAGTCGTCGTACATCTCGATGAGCTTCAGCAGGTGATCGTAGCGAGCCTTGGCCTCGGCCTCGTTGCGGGCGAACAGATTCTCCGCACGGTCGGGGAACTCGCGGGTCAGACGGCTGTAGCGGGCCTCGTTCATCAGGAAGTCGTGATAGCCGCCGGCGGGAGCCTTGGAATCCAGGGTGAACTTCTTCTCCGCAGCGGGGTTGAAGCGGAACAGGTTCCAATAACCGCAGTCCACAGCCTTCTTCATTTCCTTCTGGCAGTTCATCATGCCGCCCTTGATGCTGTGCATCTCGCAGGGGCTGTAGCCGATGATCAGGGAGGGGCCATGATAAGCCTCGGCCTCGGTGATGGCCTTGAGGGTCTGAGCGGGGTTGGCGCCCATAGCCACCTGGGCCACGTACACATAGCCGTACTGCATGGCGATCTCCGCCAGGCTCTTCTTCTTGACCTCCTTACCGGCAGCGGCAAACTGAGCCACCTGGCCGATGTTGGAAGCCTTGGAGGCCTGTCCGCCGGTGTTGGAGTACACCTCGGTGTCGAACACGAAGATGTTCACGTCCTTCTTGCTGGCGATGACGTGATCCAGGCCGCCGTAACCAATGTCGTAGGCCCAGCCGTCGCCGCCGAAGATCCACATGGACTTCTTGGCCAGGTATTCCTTCTTGCTGAGGATGTCGGCAGCCAGGGTGCAGGCGTCGCAGTCGCACAGCAGCTTGCCCTGGGCCTTCAGCTGGGCGGCGTGCTCGGCGAACTGAGGAATGGCAGCCAGCTCCTCCACGGTGGTGATGCTCTCCTCCAGAGCCTTGACATAGGCCCGGGCGGGCTCGGCATTGGCGCTGCCGTCGTCCATGGTATCCAGCCATGCCTGAGCGGCGGCCTTCAGAGAGGGCTGCGCCCACTCCACGGCGATCAGCTGGCGGGTCTCGTCGGCCAGATCCTGACGGATCTTGTCCTGACCGATGAACATGCCCAGACCGTGCTCGGCGTTATCCTCGAACAGGGAGTTGCACCATGCGGGGCCGTGGCCCTCCTTGTTGGTGCAGTAGGGAGAGGTAGCCGCGGGACCGCCCCAGATGGAGGAGCAGCCGGTGGCGTTGGAGATATACATATGGTCGCCGAACAGCTGGGTGACGATACGGGCATAGCTGGTCTCGGCGCAGCCGGCGCAGGAGCCGGAGAACTCCAGCATGGGCTGCTTGAACTGGCTGCCCTTGACGGTGTTGTCCTGCATATCCTTCTTCTCGGAGACCTTGTCCATGCAGTAGTCGAACACATCCTGCTGTTTAAGCTCGCCCTCCTGGGCCACCATGGACAGCGCGTTCACGGGGCAGGCGCCGATGCAGACGCCGCAGCCCATGCAGTCCAGAGGACTGATGGCCATGGTGAACTGATAGGTGCCCTTGCCCTTGCCGGCCTTGACGTCCACGATCTTGGCGGCCTCGGGAGCATTCTTGGCCTCCTCGGCGGTCAGAGCGAAGGGACGGATGGTGGCGTGGGGGCAGACATAGGCGCACTGGTTGCACTGGATGCACTTGGCAGCGTCCCAGGTGGGGACGGACACGGCCACGCCGCGCTTCTCATAGGCGGAGGCGCCCAGCTCGAACTGGCCGTCCACATGATCGGCAAAGGCGGAGACGGGCAGGCTGTCGCCGTCCATCTTGCCCACAGGCTCCAGGATCTCCTTGACCATCTTCACAAGCTCCGGCTTGCCCTCCAGCTTCTTGTGCTCGGGCTCGTCCACGGCGTTGGCCCAGTCGGCGGGGACCTCCACCTTCTTATAGGCGGTGGCGCCCAGGTCGATGGCCTTGTAGTTCATATCCACCACGTCCTGGCCCTTCTTCAGGTAGGAGGCCTTGGCCTTCTCCTTCATGAAGCGGATGGCGTCCTCCTCGGGCATGACCTTGGCCAGGGAGAAGAATGCAGACTGGAGGATGGTGTTGTTGCGCTTGCCCATACCGATCTTGATGGCCAGGTCAATGGCGTCGATGGTATACAGCTGGATGTTGTTGCGGGCGATGTAGCGCTTGGCGTCGGCCTTCAGGTGATGGTTCAGCTCATCGAAGTCCCACTGGCAGTTGATCATGAACACGCCGCCGGGCTTGACATCGTTGACCATCTTGAAGCCCTTGGTGATGTAGCTGGGGTTGTGGCAGGCCACGAAGTCGGCCTTGTTGATATAGTACGGGGAACGGATGGGGTGATCGCCGAAGCGCAGATGGCTGATGGTCACGCCGCCGGTCTTCTTGGAGTCATACTGGAAGTATGCCTGCACGTACTTGTCGGTGTGGTCGCCGATGATCTTGATGGAGTTCTTGTTGGCGCCCACGGTGCCGTCGCCGCCCAGGCCCCAGAACTTGCACTCGATGGTGCCGGGAGCAGCGGTGTTGGGACAGTTCTTGTCCTCGGGCAGGGACAGGTTGGTGACATCGTCCACGATGCCGATGGTGAACTGGCGCTTCATCTCGTCGCGCTTGAGCTCGTCATACACGGCGAACACGGAGGCAGGAGGCGTGTCCTTGCTGCCCAGACCGTAACGGCCGCCGATGACCTGGATGTCGCTGCGGCCGGCGTTGGCCAGAGAGGTGACCACATCCTGATACAGGGGCTCGCCCAGAGCGCCGGGCTCCTTGGTGCGGTCCAGAACGGCGATCTTCTTGACGGAGGCAGGAATGGCCTGGATGAGCTTCTCGGGAGCGAAGGGGCGGAACAGGCGGACCTTCACCAGGCCCACCTTCTCGCCGTGGGCATTCAGATAGTCGATGACCTCCTCGGCCACATCGCAGATGGAGCCCATGGCCACGATGACGCGGTCGGCGTCCTCAGCGCCGTAGTAGTTGAACAGGCCATAGTTGGTGCCCAGCTTGGCGTTGATCTTGTCCATGTACTTCTCCACCACGGTGGGCAGAGCGGCATAGTACTTGTTGCAGGCCTCGCGGTGCTGGAAGAAGATATCGCCGTTTTCGTGGCTGCCGCGCATGTGGGGATGCTCGGGATTCAGAGCGTGCTGACGGAACTCCTTCACGGCGTCCATGTCGCACATATCCTTCAGATCCTCGTAATCCCACACGGCGATCTTCTGGATCTCGTGGCTGGTGCGGAAGCCGTCGAAGAAGTTGATGAAGGGAACCTTGCCCTCCAGAGCGGCCAGATGGGCCACGGGAGACAGGTCCATGACCTCCTGGACGTTGCCCTCGCACAGCATGGCAAAGCCGGTCTGGCGGCAGGCCATCACGTCGGAGTGGTCGCCGAAGATGTTCAGCGCCTGGGTGGACACGGTACGGGCGGAGACATGGAACACGGCGGGCAGCTGCTCGGCTGCGATCTTGTACATGTTGGGGATCATCAGCAGCAGGCCCTGGGATGCGGTGTAGGTGGTGGTCAGGGCGCCGGCGCCCAGAGAACCGTGAACCGCGCCGGCAGCGCCGGCCTCAGACTGCATTTCCACCACCTTGACCCGGGTGCCGAAGATGTTCTTCAGCCCGTTGGCGGACCACTGGTCCACAAAGTCGGCCATGGGGGACGACGGGGTGATGGGATAGATGGCGGCAACCTCGGAGAACGCGTAGGACACGTGCGCCGCAGCGTTGTTACCATCCATGGACTTCATTTTTCTTACCATAAATGAACCTCCTCATAAAAACATTTCGCGGATTTCTCAACGAAACACCATACATTGTGTATAATACCACAATCTTTTTTCTTTGTAAACCGGGTTTTGCCCCTTTTTCACGGATTAAGGCTTTTTCTTCACCATGCACAAAAATTCTCACGGTAAGAGGGAAGTTTTTTTGACAATGTATTTCAAAACGGCGGGATATGTGCTAAAATATAAATGAAACACGTCAGAAAGCGCAGAACAAGCGCATTTTTTGTGAGAGGATGTGAAGGGTCATGGTGGTAACGGTACGGTCCCTGGGACTCAACGGCATCAGCGGCTATGAGGTGTCGGTGGAGTGCTTTTTGTCCGGGGGACTGCCCGCCTTCGACGTGGTGGGCCTGCCGGACGCGGCGGTGCGGGAATCCCGGGAGCGGGTCCGGGCCGCCATCAAGGCCTGCGGGGCCAAATTCCCCGTCAGCCGCATCACCGTGAACCTGGCCCCGGCGGGTCAGCGCAAGGAGGGCACGGTGTATGACCTGCCCATTCTGCTGGGCATCCTGACGGCGGCGGAGGAGCTGAAGGGCCTGCCCGCCGACGCGGCGTTTCTGGGGGAGCTGAGCCTTACCGGCGCGCTGCGTCCGGTGACGGGGGTGCTGCCCATGGCCCTGTGCGCCGCCCGGATGGGCATCCGCCAGCTGTTTGTCCCGGCCCAGAACGCCCCGGAGGCCACCCTGGCCCAGGGGATCACCGTCTATCCGGTGGAAAACATCGCCCAGCTGGTGGCCCACCTTACCGGTGACGCGCCCATCCGGCCCCAGACCCCCTGGACCCCCTCGCCGGTGTCCCAGGCCCTGCCGGACTTTGCCGACGTCATGGGCCAGGAAAACGTCAAGCGGGCCCTGGAGGTAGCCGCCGCCGGGGGCCACAATGTGCTGCTCATCGGCTCCCCCGGCTCCGGCAAGTCCATGCTGGCCCGGCGGCTGCCGTCCATCCTGCCGGACATGACCCGGCAGGAGTCCCTGCAGACCACGGAGGTATACTCCGTGGCGGGGATGACGGACCCCGCCCACCCTCTGGTGACCCAGCGGCCCTTCCGCAGCCCCCACCACACCGCCTCGCCGGTGTCCCTGTCCGGCGGCGGCACCGTGCCCCGGCCCGGAGAGATCTCCCTGGCCCACAACGGCATCCTCTTTTTGGATGAGCTGCCGGAGTTCGACAAAACCGCCCTGGAGACTCTGCGCCAGCCTCTGGAGGACGGGGTGGTGACCATTACCCGGGTGTCCGGGTCCCTGACCCTGCCCAGCCGGTTCATGCTGGTGTGCGCCATGAACCCCTGCCGCTGCGGGTGGTACGGCCACCCCTCCGGCCGCTGCACCTGCTCGGAAAGCCAGGTGGAGAGCTACATGCGCCGCATTTCCGGCCCCCTGCTGGACCGCATCGACATGCACATCGAGGTGCCGTCGGTGGAGTACGAGGCCATGCGCCGCCGGGAGAAGCCCGAGACGTCGGCCCAGGTCCGGCAGCGGGTCAACGCCGCCCGGGATATCCAGAAGCGCCGCTTTGCCGGCACCGCCGTCAGCTGCAACGCCTATATGACCCCCGCCATGATCGGGGAATACTGCCTGCTGGACCAGGCGGGGGAGCGGCTCATGAAGGGGGCCTTCGACCGGCTGGGCCTGACGGGCCGCAGCCATGACCGCATTCTCCGCATGGCCCGCACCATCGCCGACCTGGCCGGCAGCGAGCGCATCGAGGCCGCTCACCTGGCTGAGGCCATTCAGTACCGCAGCAGCAATCTGTTGAAATAACCGGGGAAACACGCTATAATAAAAAACGGAAGGATAACCGGCCCGGGCGGACTGCGCCGCCGGAGCCGTCCCCATGAACCTATATATTAAGGAGAAACCCCATGCACGAAATGATCCTGTGCAAGCTGGGCGAGGTGGTCCTGAAGGGCCTGAACCGCCGCAGCTTTGAAATGAAGCTCATGTCCAACCTCCGCCGCCGCACCGCCCGGTTCGGCAGGTTCCGGGTCTATTCCAAGCAGAGCACCATCTATGTGGAGCCTGCCGGGGAGGCCTGCGACCTGGACGGGGCGTATGACGCCTGCAAGCGGGTGTTCGGTATCATCGCCGTGGCCCGGGCCCTGCCCTGTGCCAAGGAAAAGGAGGCCATTCTGGACACCGCCAAGACCTATCTGAGCAGCGCCCTGACAGCGGCCCGGAGCTTCAAGGTGGAGAGCAAGCGGGCAGACAAGACCTTCCCCATGACCTCCATCCAGCTGAGCCAGTGGGTAGGCGGCCACCTGCACGAGGCCTTCCCCCACCTGACGGTGGACGTTCACCACCCGGACCTGACGGTATATGTAGAGGTCCGGGAGGAGGCGGCGTATGTCCACGCCCCGGCGGAGCCTGCCGCAGGCGGCCTGCCCATCGGCATGGGCGGTCGGGCCGTGAGCCTGCTGTCCGGCGGCATCGACTCGCCGGTGGCCAGCTACATGATCGCCAAGCGGGGCGTGGAGCTGGAGATGATCCACTTTGCCTCGCCCCCCTATACCAGCGAGCAGGCCCGGGAGAAGGTTCTTCAGCTGGCCCGGGAGCTGGTGCCCTGGTGCGGGCGGCTGAATGTCACCATTGTCCCCTTTGCCGAGATCCAGGAGGAGATCCGCCGCAATTGCCCGGAGGATCACTTCACCCTGATCATGCGGCGGTTTATGATGCGCCTGGCCGACGCCCTGGCCCGGGACCTGAACTGCCGGGCCCTGGTCACCGGCGAGAGCCTGGGCCAGGTGGCCAGCCAGACCATGGATGCCCTGGCCGTCAGCGGCGACGTGACGGACCTGCCGGTGCTGCGGCCCGTTATCGGCATGGACAAGGAGGAGATCGTCCGCATCGCCCGGCACATCGGCACGTTTGAAACCTCCATCCTGCCCTATGAGGACTGCTGCACCGTGTTCACCCCCCGCCATCCCAAGACCCGCCCCCACGTGGAGGAGGTCCGGGAGATGGAGCAGGCCCTGGACGTGGAGGGTCTGGTCCGCCGGGCCATGGAGGGCCGGGAAGTGGTCAAGCTCCGCTGAGCCGCCTGTCCTTAAAAATCTTCTTGCCGTGTCATTGCGCAACCAGTCCGCAGACTGGTTGCGGCAATCCGTTCCCCTGCCCCGGGCCGCCGGGGGCGTCGGCCCCTGCTTGGCTCTCCCTCCGGGAGAGCTGTCACCGAAGGTGACTGAGAGGGCCTGTAGGGGCTTCTGAATGGTATGATCCATCTGTTCGCATTTCCCCTCTCAGTCGGCTGCGCCGACAGCTCCCCCGGAGGGGGAGCCAAGGGACGGCGCTTCGGCGTTTTCCCCTCCAGCAATACCCCCCGACACCCCAACGAAAAGGATGTGATACCATGCCCCATCAGGCGGAGATCATCGCCGTGGGCACCGAGCTGCTTTTGGGCAATATTGCCAACACCAACGCGCAGTTTCTGTCGCAGCTGCTGGCCTCGGCAGGGGTCAACGTGCTGTACCACACCGCCGTGGGGGACAACCCCCAGCGTCTGCGGGCGGCGGTGGAGACTGCCCGGTCCCGCTGCGACCTGCTGGTGTTCACCGGCGGCCTGGGCCCCACCTATGACGACATGACCAAGGAGACGGTGGCCGGCGTGTTCGGCCTGGCCCTGGAATACCACCCGGAGGTCATGGAGGAAATTCAGCAATATTTTGACCGTGTATTCCACCGTCCCATGCCCGCCTGCAACCGGCAGCAGGCTATGCTGCCCCAGGGCTGCACGGTGCTGCACAACCCGGTGGGCACCGCCCCGGGCTGCATATTCACGGCGGGCGGCGTCACGGCGGTGCTGCTGCCGGGGGTGCCCCACGAGTGCCGCTATCTGGCGGAGCACGCGGTGCTGCCCTGGCTCCGGGGACAGAGCGGCGGCGTTATCCGCAGCCGCGACCTGCATGTGTTCGGTCTGACGGAGCCCCAGGTCCAGGAGCTGCTGGGCGACCTGATGGACGGCGCGCAGAACCCCTCCCTGGCCCCCTACGCCAAGCCCGGCGAGGTGATGCTGCGGCTGACGGCCAAGGGCGGCAGCGACGACGACTGCCAGGAGCGCATGGCCCCTCTGTTCCGGGACGTCCGCTCCCGGCTGGGAGACTATCTGTACGGCGTGGACGTTTCCTCCCTGGAGGAGGTGGTCCTGACCCGGCTGCGGCAGCAGGGGCTGACTCTCTCCGCCGCAGAGAGCTGCACCGGCGGCCTCATCGCCAAGCGGCTGACAGACGTGGCCGGAGCCTCCGCCGCGTTTCTGGGCGGCGTGGTGTCCTATACCAACGGCGTGAAGGCCGGGGTGCTGGGCGTGCCCCGGGACCTGCTGGACCGATACGGCGCGGTGTCCGCGCCGGTGGCCCGGGCCATGGCGGAGGGCGTCCGCCGTGTCACCGGCAGCGACCTTTCGGTGTCTGTCACCGGTCTGGCCGGGCCAGACGGCGACGACCGGGGCAACCCCGTGGGCACCGTATATGTGGGGCTGAGCTGGCAGGGGGGCTCCCTGGTCCGGCATCTGACCCTGGGCGGTGACCGGGCCCGCATCCGGCTCCTGGCCGCCAGCAACGCACTGGATATCATACGCAGACACCTTTGTGATCTGCCTGTAGAAGGAGAAGAAGCATATGGCAGTTAACCCCATGAACAACAAGAACCTGAGCCGGACCCACAGCAAGGAGCTGGCCAAAAACAACCGCGGCAAGCGCACCCGGAAAAACAGCGACTATAAGACCACCGCCACCGCCGCCCGCCAGGCCCAGAGTCAGGCCCCTCAGAAGGCCGCCTGGCCCACCAAGGTCAAGGTCACCCTGGGTATCCTGTTCGGCATTCTGGTGGCAGCCCTGATCCTGCGGCTGGCGGTTCCGTCGCTGCAGGACAACCCGCTGCTGAACAACCTGACCACTCTGCTGCTGGGCATCTCCTGCGGCGCGCTGTATTTCATCCGCAAGGATTATCCCGCACCCAAGGCCTCCAAGCTGGACGGCGTGGTCAACGCCGTACTTATCGTTTTCGCCCTGTTTTACGGCGTTATGGGCGTGTGGGGCCTGATCCGGATGGTCGGCTGAGCGTCCCGCCCTGTCCCGCGTTTGTCCCGGGAATTTTCCGTTGACAACCGGGACAGGGCGTGCTATATTACAGGGTAACAAAAGGCACTGACGAGGAAGCCGCCTGCGGCAGGCAGCAGAGAGGGACCCATTCTGGTGCAAGGGCCCCGGCTGAAAGCAGGACGCGTACCGCCTCCGAGCCGTCCGCCCAACGGGCATATCCCCCAGTAGGCCGGACCGGGCCCTCCCGTTACAGAGGAGCTACGAGCGACGGGACGCTGTCCCGTAAGCAGGGTGGAACCGTGGAGTAATATCAATTACCTCACCCCTGAAGCATCATCAGGGGCGGGGATTTTTTATTTCCTGACCCCAATTTCAAGGAGGAATCACCATGAGCGAAGAAAACAAGTACACGTTTGAAAACGAGGAATACCGCCGGACGTACTGGCATACCTGCTCCCATGTGCTGGCCCAGGCCGTCAAGCGCCTGCACCCGGAGGTAAAGCTGGCCATCGGCCCCAGCATTGAAAACGGCTTCTATTACGATCTGGATGCGCCCTTTGCCTTCACCCAGGACGACCTGGCCGAGATCGAGGGCGAGATGCGGAAGATCTGCAAGGAAAAGCTGAAGCTGGAGCGGTTTGAGCTGCCCCGGGAGGAGGCTCTGAAATATATGGAGGAGCGGGAGGAGCCCTATAAGGTGGAGCTCATCAACGACCTGCCCGCCGATGCACACATCTCCTTCTATAAGCAGGGCGAGTTCGTGGACCTGTGCGCCGGTCCCCATCTGGACTCCACCGGCCGCATCAAGGGCAACGCCATCAAGCTGACCGCCTGCAACGCCGCCTATTGGCGGGGCGACAGCAATCGCCAGACCCTCCAGCGCATTTACGGCGTGGCCTTCCCCAAAAAGGAGGAGCTGGACGCATATCTGAAGGAGCGGGAGGATGCTCTGAAGCGGGACCACAACAAGCTGGGCCGCGAGCTGGAGTATTTCACCACCGTGGACTGCATCGGTCAGGGCCTGCCCATCATGCTGCCCAAGGGCGCCCGGGTCATCCAGCTGCTGCAGCGCTGGGTGGAGGACGTGGAGCAGCAGCGGGGCTATCTGCTGACCAAGACTCCCCTGATGGCCAAGCGGGAGCTCTATAAAATCTCCGGCCACTGGGACCACTATCTGGACGGCATGTTCGTTCTGGGCGACCCCGATGACGAAACCAAGGAGTGCTTTGCCCTGCGGCCTATGACCTGCCCCTTCCAGTATCAGGTGTATCTGAACCGGCAGCGGTCCTACCGCGACCTGCCCATGCGCCTGGGCGAGACGTCCACCCTGTTCCGCAACGAGGACTCCGGCGAGATGCACGGCCTGATCCGTGTCCGCCAGTTTACCATCTCCGAGGGTCACCTGGTGCTGCGCCCGGACCAGCTGGAGGAGGAGTTCAAGGGCTGCCTGGCCCTGGCCAAGTATTGCCTGGGCACCGTTGGCCTGCTGGATAAGTGCACGTTCCGGTTCTCCCAGTGGGATCCCAGCAACCCCCACAACAAGTATGAGGGCACGGCGGAGCAGTGGGAGCACGCCCAGAGCACCATGGCCAAGATCCTGGACGACCTGGACGTTCACTATTCCATCGGCATCGACGAGGCCGCCTTCTACGGACCCAAGCTGGACATCCAGTATAAGAACGTGTTCGGCAAGGAGGACACCCTGGTCACCATCCAGATCGATATGCTGCTGGCCCAGCGCTTCGGCATGTACTATATCGACGAAAACGGCAACAAGGCCCTGCCGTATATCATCCACCGCACGTCCCTGGGCTGCTATGAGCGGACGCTGGCGTATCTGATCGAGGAGTACGCCGGGGCGCTGCCCACCTGGATGATGCCCGAGCAGGTCCGCTTCCTGCCCATTACCGACCGGGCCGCCGACTACTGTGCCCAGCAGGCGGACCAGCTGCGGCAGCAGGGCTTCCGGGTGGAGGTGGACGGCCGCAACGAGAAGATCGGCAAGAAGATCCGGGAGGCTACCCTGGAGAAGATCCCCTTCATGCTGGTGGTGGGCGACCGGGATATGGAGGCGGGCACCGTCTCCGTCCGTACCCGCACCGGCGAGGACCTGGGCGCCATGACCCTGGCGGACTTCTCCGCCAAGCTCCGCCAGATCGTGGACACCAAGGCCAAGCAGTAACGCAAAGCATATGACCCCGACCGGCCCCCGTTTTCAAAGCGGGGGCCGGTTTTCAACATTTTATTCCCATTGTTCATTGACTTTCCGCAGGGCAGTATGGTATATTGGCGGCGTGGACGGAAACGTTCTTACAGTTAAATCAGGAGAAAAATCACAGAAAACACAGGAGGAATGGACATGTTATTCCAAATCTACGGCGAAACCGCCATGTATCAGCTTCTGGGATTTGTGCTGGTGTTTACCGGGCTGGTGCTGGCCAACGAGTTCGCCCGCCGCACCAAAGCCGGCGGCATCATCTGCTTTCTGGTGCTGCCCGCTGCGCTGACGGTGTATTTCATCGCCATCGCCATCGGCGCACGGGCCGGCGCGGAATGGGCCCTGAACAACCAGACCTACACCAATATGAACAGCTGGTTCCACTATGCCAAGCTCTATGCCGCCACCGCCGGGTGCATCGGCTTCATGATGCTCAAGTACAAGTGGAGCATCGGCAAGACCGAATGGTTCAAGGTGTTCCCCTTTGCCATCGTGGCCATCAACATTCTCATCGCCGTGGCCAGCGACTTTGAGTCCGCCATCCACGGCGCCGCAGCTTTGAAGGAGTTCGGCGACCGCTGGTGGCTGTCCTCCGAAAATGTGTGGCTGTACGGCGGCTGGTGGAACTGGGTCAACGGCATTGCCGGTATCGTCAACATCTTCTGCATGACCGCCTGGTGGGGCATTTACTCCTCCAAGGATCAGAAGGACATGCTGTGGCCCGACATGACCTGGTGCTATATCCTGGCCTATGACCTGTGGAACTTCGAGTATACCTACAACTGCCTGCCCACCCACTCCTGGTACTGCGGCCTGGCCCTGCTGCTGGCCCCCACCTTTGCCAACCACTTCTGGAACAAGGGCGGCTGGATCCAGAACCGGGCCAACACCCTGGCCCTGTGGTGCATGTTTGCCCAGGTGTTCCCCCTGTTCCAGGACAACAGCGTGTTCTCCACCATCACCTCCGTCTATGCCGACGGCTTTATGAACCCCGCCGTCCGGCCCACCGCCGCCAATCCCACCGCCCAGGGCGTGGTCTCCATTGTGGCACTGGTGGTGAACGTGGTGATCCTGGCCACCATCATCAAGCGGGCCAAGGCCCAGAAGAAGAATCCTTACAAGCAGGAGATCTTCACCGATCAGAGAGACTTCCGGGAAGCCATGGAGAGAGTCTGAGCATCCTTTTCCGGACTGCGGAACGGTATCAGGGAGGAGGCGCGGCGAGGGCCGCGCCTCCTCTTTGCCCCCCTCTATCAGTGAGAATGCCCGTGCCGCAAGGATTTTTGCGGTTTTTATGGTTTTTCCACTTGACAATCCCGGAAAATTTGCTATAATAGTCAATGCTGTTGTCACAGCAAGAATATGCAGTGGTATCGAAGTGGTCATAACGAGCACGACTGGAAATCGTGTTGTCGTCAAAAGCGGCACGAGGGTTCAAATCCCTCCCACTGCGCCAGAGAAAATCCCCGTAACCGCAATGGTTACGGGGATTTGTTTATGGGTGAAAAAATTTGCTTGACAAATACCCCATAGGGGTATAGGATGAATATACCCCTATGGGGTATATTGCATACGAAGCGAGGCGGGAATACTATGGAACAACACGACTGCTGCCACTGCTCCCAACGGAAAAAGGAGCGCTCGCCGGAGGAATACAAGCGCCTGATCCACCGGCTCAACCGCATCGAGGGCCAGATCCGGGGTATCCGGGGCATGGTGGAGGCCGGGGCGTACTGTCCCGACATTCTGGTCCAGGCGGCGGCGGTGAACGCGGCCATCAACGCCTTCAACAAGGAACTGCTGGCCAGCCATATCCGCACCTGTGTGGCCCAGGACATCCGGGACGGCAAGGACCAGGTCATCGACGAGCTGGTGGCCACCCTGCAAAAGCTGATGAAATAGGAGTGATCCCCATGAGGCAATATAATGTTACGGGCATGAGCTGCGCCGCCTGCTCGGCCCGGGTGGAAAAGGCGGTGGGGAAGGTCCCCGGCGTCACGGCATGCTCTGTGAGCCTTTTGACCAATTCCATGGGCGTAGAGGGCACGGCGGAGCCCTCCGCCATTATTGCCGCCGTGGAGGCGGCGGGCTACGGCGCGTCGGAAAAGGGCGCGGCCCAGTCGTCTCCCAGCGCCGGCGAGCAGCAGCTGGAGGACCGCGAGACGCCCCGTATCCGGCGGCGGCTTATCTGGTCCGTGGGCTTTCTGCTGGTGCTGATGTACTTTTCCATGGGCCACATGATGTGGGGCTGGCCCCTGCCGCCGTTTTACGACAACAACCATGTGGCCATGGGGCTGACCCAGCTGCTGCTGACGGTGATCATCATGGTCATCAACCAGAAGTTCTTCATCAGCGGCTATAAGGCCCTGTGGCACCGGGCTCCCAATATGGATACCCTGGTGGCCCTGGGGGCCACGACAGCCTTCGGCTACAGCACCTATGCCCTGTTTGCCATGACTGCCGCCCAGGTCCGGGGGGATGAGGCCGCCGTCATGAGCTGCATGATGGACTTCTACTTTGAGTCCGCCGCCATGATCCTGACTCTGATCACCGTGGGCAAGATGCTGGAGGCCCGGTCCAAGGGCAAGACCACCGACGCCCTGAAAAGCCTGATGCGGCTGGCCCCAAAGACTGCCACCGTTATCCGGGACGGCAAGGAAGCAGAGGTGCCGGTGGAGCAGGTGCAGCAGGGGGACGAGTTCGCCGTCCGGCCGGGGGAGAGCATCCCGGTGGACGGCGTGGTGCTGGAGGGAAACAGCGCCGTTAATGAGTCCGCCCTCACCGGCGAGAGCATCCCGGTGGACAAGGCTCCCGGCGACGGAGTGTCCGCCGCCACGGTGAACCAGTCCGGCTATCTCCGCTGCCGGGCCACCCGGGTGGGCCAGGATACCACCCTGTCCCAGATCATCCGCATGGTCAGCGACGCCGCCGCCACCAAGGCCCCCATTGCCAAGATCGCCGATAAGGTATCCGGCGTGTTCGTTCCGGCGGTGATCTCCATCGCCGCGGTGACCACGGCGGTGTGGCTGCTGCTGGGCCACCCGGTAGGCTACGCCCTGGCCCGGGGCATCTCCGTGCTGGTTATCAGCTGCCCCTGTGCCCTGGGCCTGGCCACTCCTGTGGCCATTATGGTGGGCAGCGGCCTGGGCGCCAAAAACGGCATCCTGTTCAAGACTGCCGCTTCCCTGGAGGAAACGGGCCGGGTGCAGATCGTGGCTCTGGACAAAACCGGCACCATCACCAGCGGTCAGCCCCGGGTGACGGATATCCTTCCGGCGGAGGGCGTCACGGAGCAGGAGCTGCTGACAAATGCCCTGGCCCTGGAGCAGAAGAGCGAGCATCCCCTGGCCCGGGCTGTACTGGATCGGGCGGAGGGCCTGACGGCTCCGGAGGTGTCGGACTTTCAGGCCCTGCCCGGCAACGGCCTGACGGCTGTGCTGGAGGGGAAGGCCCTCTGGGGCGGCAGCGCCGCCTTTACGGCCAAGCGCGCCGCTGTATCTCAGAATTTGCAGGTCCGGACGGAGGAGCTGTCCCGGCAGGGGAAAACGCCCCTGTTCTTCGGGCTGGATGACCGGCTGCTGGGCATCATCGCCGTGGCGGACGTTATCAAGGAGGACAGCCCACAGGCAGTCCGGGAGCTGCGGAATATGGGCATCCATGTGGTGATGCTCACCGGCGACAACGAGCACACCGCCCGGGCCATCGGGGCCCAGGCCGGGGTGGATCAGGTCATCGCCGGGGTGCTGCCGGAGGGCAAGGAGGCCGCCATCCGCCGCCTGATGCAGCGGGGCAAGGTGGCCATGGTGGGCGACGGCATCAACGATGCACCGGCCCTGACCCGGGCCGACACCGGCATCGCCATCGGCGCGGGAGCCGACGTGGCCATCGACGCGGCGGACGTGGTGCTGATGAACAGCAGCCTGCGGGACGTGCCCGCCGCCATCCGGCTCAGCCGGGCCACCCTGCGGAACATCCACGAGAACCTGTTCTGGGCATTTTTCTACAATGCCATCGGCATACCCCTGGCCGCCGGGGTGTTCATCCCCCTGGGGCTGACGCTGAATCCTATGTTCGGCGCGGCAGCCATGAGCCTTTCCAGCTTCTGCGTGGTGTCCAACGCCCTGCGGCTGAATCTGTTCAAGCTCCGGGATAACCGGCACGATCATAAGAGAACCAATCATCTGAACAACGAGATCAAGGAGGAACAAGCTATGGAAAAGACACTGGAGATCAAGGGCATGATGTGCCCCCACTGCGAGGCCACCGTTCGCACCGCCCTGGAGGCTCTGCCCCAGGTTCAGGAGGCTCAGGTGAGCCACCAGACCGGCACCGCTGTGGTGACCCTCACCGGCCCGGTGGAGGACGACGTCCTGCGCCGCACCGTGGAGGACAAGGGCTACACTGTCACCGCCATCCGGTAAACGGACAAAATAAAGGCACGGCCGCGGCCGTGCCTTTATTTTTTTCTTTTGCCAGTCAGCACTGGATCAGACGGATCACCGCTTGTCGCGGTCGTAGGACACCACCACACGGCGGTTGGGCTCCGAGCCAATAGAGTAGGTATTGACACCGGGGACATCCTGCAGGGCGGCGTGGATCACATGGCGCTCATAGGCATTCATGGGCTCCAGAGTGACGCTGCGGCGATACCTGGTGACCTTGGCAGCCACCTTGCGGGCCAGAGACTCCAGGCTCTGTTCCCGCTTGGCCCGGTAATTCTCGGCATCCACATGGACGCGGATGCGCTTTTCCCGGCCGGAATTGACGGCGTAGTTGGTCAACTGCTGGATAGCGTCCAGGGTCTCGCCCCGGCGGCCAATCAGCTGGCCCAGCTTCTGTCCCTCCAGCACCACACTGTAGCGGCCCTTTTCCGTCTCCGTGACCTGCACCTGGGCAGGGCTGTCCATATGCTCCAGCAGCCCCGTCAGGAACTCAGTAATGCGCCGGGCGTTGTCGTCCAGGACAGACTGCTCCGGGGCGGCAGCGGGGGCCTGGGCAGGAGGCTCAGGAGCCTTGACGGGAGCCTTGGGAGGCTCCGGCTTCCTGGTCTTGGGCTGCTCCGGCTTGGGCTGGGGTCTGGGCTGGGGTCTGGGCTCCGGCTTCTTTTCCGGCTGGACCGGCGCGGCGGGAGCCTCCGGCTCCTCCTGGCCATAGGTCACGCGGACCCGGGCAGGGCTGCTGCCAATGCCCAGAAAACCGCTTTTGGCCCGCTCCAGAATCTCAACGGACACGTCGTCGCGGTCCATATGCAGCTGTTCCAGCGCTTTGCGGATGGCCTCGTCCTCGGTCTTGCCCGTTACGTCGATATAACTCATAGACAAAACTCCTTAGTCATCATTGTAATGGCTTTCGTTGTAGGCCCGGCCCCGTGCATAGGGACGCTGGCCCACGCGGCCACTTTCGTTGGTGCCGGGATTCTTTTTCTTCTCGCCAGAGGACTGCTTTTTCTTGCCCTGCTGGTTATTCTGCTTCTTGCCGCTGTTGTAGGAAGCCTGCTGCTGTGCCATCAGCTCCTTCTGCTTCTGGTACTTGGCATAGCGCTTTTCACGGGCGGCCTTTTCCTTCTCGGTCTCCTCGCGGTCCAGCTTCTTGTTGAAATACTTATTCAGGGTCAGCTCCTGGATCAGGGAGAAGGCGGAGTTGGCAATCCAGTATACGCACAGAGCGGAGGGCAGAATATAGCCCATCCACAGGCTCATCAGGGGCATCATGTACATCATGATCTTGGCGGACCCGTTGGGGGTAGAACCATTGGTGCGCATGGTAATGAGGCTCATGGCGAACTGGATGCCGGCGGAAATGATGGGCAGCAGCAGCGCGCCCCAGACGGGCCAGCCGCCGCCGGGGAACTGGCTGAACAGAGAGGACGGCTGAGCCGCCAGGTCAATGTGCAGGAAGTTGTAGTTCAGGTCGATGAGGCCGTCGAACTTCCCGGCGAAATCCGCCCAGTGCTCGTGGATGAACTTGGCCAGATAAATCTGCTCATACGCCTGACTGCCCTCGGCCGCAGTGAAGCCCAGGGTGCCGGCCAGGGTGGTGATCTCCGCGATCACCGACTCGGACAGGCTCATAAAATACCGCAGAGGCACACGGATGATATAGTACAGGGCGATCAGGATGGGGAAGGGGATCATGGACCACAGGCAGCCGGACATGGGGTTGATGCCCTCTTTCATGTACAGCTCCTGCATGGCCTCCTGCTGACGCTGCTGGTTGTTGGCGTAGCGGGTCTGGATATCCTTGATCTTGCCCTGCATGCGGTTCATGCGCAGCATGCTCTTCTTGCTCTTGAGCTGGAAGGGCAGCAGCACCAGCTTCACCACCAGGGTGAACAGGATCAGAGCCACGCCATAGGACCCGGTCCAGCTGTAGAACAGCCGGGTCAGGAAGGCAAAGGGCACACAGATATAGTATCCGAGCTTTGCAAACATGGGATAGTTTCCTCCGTATTTTGTTGGGTGGGAAAAACGGGGTTTTCAGGGAACGGGATCATACCCGCCTTTGTGGAAGGGATTGCATCGCAGAAGGCGCCGCAGCGCCAGAAAGCCGCCCCGCAGAGGGCCGTATTTCTCCACCGCCTGCAGTGCGTATTCCGAGCAGGTGGGGATATAGCGGCAGCGGGGCGGAAACAGGGGAGACATAGCCGTCTGGTAAAAGCGGATCATCCGCAGGATGGCCCGCTTCATGACGGGTCCTCCCGCAGCAGGTCCAGCTGCTCCAGCAAGCGCAGATAGGTGCGGTCCAGCTTCTGATAATCCGTTTCCACGGCCCGGACCCGGGCCACCACGATCAGGTCGTAGCCCGGGAGCATTTTCGCCTTGTTCAGCCGGTAGATCTCCCGAATGCGGCGCCGGACGCGGTTGCGCACCACGGCGCAGCCCAGCTTCGTACTGACGGAAACGCCCAGGCGGCTATGGCCCCGGCGGTTCCTCTGGCAGTAAATCACCAGCTGCGGCGAAACCGCCGATTTTCCCTTGCGGTAAATGCGGCGGAATTCGTAATTCTCTTTTACCGTGACGGCTGGATCCATGAAAACAAGCACCTTCTCCGCCAACGCGGCGGCTGAAATGAGCATAGGCCAAAGGGGACGGCAGTTTTCCCATCCACCGTCCCTGGTCTATCCTTTATGCGCGATGCACTTTCCGCGACCTCAATGGGTCAGGCGAGCGCGGCCCTTGGCGCGGCGGCGGGCCAGAACCTTACGGCCGTTGCTGGTGGCCATTCTCTTGCGGAAGCCGTGCTCCTTGGAGCGCTGGCGCTTCTTGGGCTGATAGGTACGGAACATTGCATGACACCTCCATTTTGTAAGATCCGGCGGCAGAGCAAGGCTGCCGCACATACTCGACGGCGGGCAGGGGACATGTCCCCGGCGGCCGCAGTTGACAGGTTGGATGCCGCAAAACGGCATGGTAAACATTATACAGATTTTCCGGCCCCCTGTCAACAGAAATCTGCATTTTCCACGAAAGAGCCGCATTCTGCCGCCGGGCGCCGGTTTTGGGCAAGAAATTCTGTTATATCTCCCACAAAATAGCGCATATTTGCCGGTTTCTGTATAGCAGCCCGGAAAAATTTTTATACTTAGTATTAGTATATGTGTGGACTTTTCCGGGGCCGTTTGATATAATAAGAGGTGTATTTTTGCCTGAAACAAAGAGAGAAAATCGCATGACCAGCGGGAAAGGGGCGCTTTCATTGAATTCAATCGCAGACGTGTGGAAAAACGTACTGGACCGGCTGAGGTCCCAGCTGTCCGAGACCACCATCAATACCTGGTTCGACGAGGTGGATGTGGTGACCATGGAGGACTCCGCCTTTGTGCTGCATTGCAGCAACGCCTTCAAGAAGAGCACCATTGAGGCGCGCTTTATGAGCCACATCAAGGCCGCACTGAAGGATATTTTTTCCTCGGATCTGGAGGTAAAGATCCTGGACGATCAGCAGCTGTCCGCCTATCACGGGGTGGCTCCGGACCGGCCCGGCTCCCTTCTGGAGTCCGACGCCTTTACCTTCGGCACCTATGTGGTGGGGCCCCAGAACAAGATGGCCTATGCCGCCGCCCGCGCCGTGGCGGAAAAGCCGGCGGAGCACTATAACCCCCTGTTTATCTATGGCGACTCCGGCCTGGGCAAGACCCATCTGCTGTATGCCATTGCCCACCAGGTCCGCTCCCGCCAGCCGGATGCCCGCATCGTATACATCAAGGGCGACGATTTCACCAATGAACTGATCGCCTCCATCCGGGAGGGAAAAAATGCGGAGTTCCGGGAGAAATACCGTCAGACCACCCTGCTGCTGGTGGACGATATCCAATTCATCGCCGGAAAAAAACAGACCCAGGAGGAGTTTTTCCATACCTTCAACACCCTGTATGAATCCGGGCGGCAGATCGTTCTGACGTCGGACCGTCCGCCCCGGGAGATGACCCAGTTGGAGGACCGGCTTCAGACCCGGTTTGAATGGGGTCTGATGGTGGATGTGGCCCCCCCGGACTTCGAGACGAGACTGGCCATCATCAAAAACAAGGCTGCCCTGCTGGGGGTGCAGCTGCCCGACGATATCAGCAGCTTTATCGCGGAAAATCTCACCGCCAACGTTCGACAGATCGAGGGCGCCCTGAATAAGCTGCTGGCCTATCGGGATCTGCTGGGCAACCAGGTGGACGGCGAGGCCGTCAGCCGTGCCGTGAAGGATATGCTGAAAAAGTACAATGAGTTTGTGCCGTCGCCAGGCCTGATCGTCGAGTACATCTGCCGGTATTATGACGTGGATGAGGAGCAGGTCCGGGGACAGGGCCGCAAGCGGGATCTGATGGAAGCCCGGCAAACGGCCATGTATCTGATCCGCCGGATGACAAACCTCTCCCTCAACGACATCGGCAAGGAGTTCGGCGACCGGGATCACACCACGGTGCTTCACTCGCTGGATCAGGTGGAGAAAAAGATGCGCTCCGATCCGGCCTACGCCGAAAAGGTCAAGGAGATCACCACCAACATCAACAATAAGAAATGATCTCTTTTCCACATATCCCTGTGGATTCCACCTGGACAACCTGTGGAGGATTTGCTTCTCTCTTTTCCTGTGGAAAACCCCCGGATATTGTCCCCAAAGGGGTGTGGACAGAAATTTCTGTGATCCCAGTGCTTTTGGGAGATTTCCACATAAATTTTCCCTACGACGTCTGTTACTAAAATAAAGATATCTTTTGTTCTCTTTTGGAGAACGGAGTCTCTTTTCAGTCTGAAAGAAAGGAACGCTTCGATATGCTTCGATTTTCCTGTGAGAAGGCGCTGCTGCAAGGCGCCGTCAACACTGCCTCCCGGGCGGTGGCCGCCAAAAGCTCCATTCCGGCCCTGGAGGGGATTCTGCTGGAGGGCGGGGACACCCTGACCCTGTCCGGCTACAACATGCAGACCGGCATCCGCACCGGCGTGGACGCTCAGATCCAGTCTCCCGGCCGTATCGTCCTCAGCGCCCGTCTGTTCGGCGAGATGATCCGCAAGATGCCCGACGACGTTATTGTGTTCGACGCTGACGACAAGCTGACGGTTCATCTTACCTGCGGTGACGCCAGCTTCGAGATCATCGGCCTGTCTGCCGACGATTACCCGGAGCTTCCTGAGGTGGATGACCAGTTTTCCGTGGATATTCGTCAGGGGACGCTGAAGGCTATGATCAACCAGACCAGCTTCGCCGTGTCCACCAATGAAAGCCGCCCGGTACATACCGGCTCTCTGTTCGAGGTGGGGGATAAGGACCTGACGGTGGTGTCCGTGGACGGATTCCGTCTGGCCCTGCGCCGGGAGCCTTTGGACCGGTCCGAGGGCGGCGCGTTCAAATTCGTGGCACCCGGCTCCGCTCTGAACGAAGTGGAGAAAATCTGCGAGGATTCCGACGAAAAGATCACCATTATTCAGGGCAAGCGGCACCTGCTGTTTGAGGCCGGGGCCACCCAGCTGATCTGCCGCCGCCTGGAGGGAGATTTCCTGGATTACAAGAACGCCATCCCCCGGAACAATCCCATCCGGCTGACGGTGGACACCAAAACCATGCTGGGCAGTCTGGACCGGGTGTCCGTGGTCATCAGTGAAAAGCTCAAGAGCCCGGTGCGCTGCGTTTTTGAAAACGGCCGGGTGATGCTGTCTGCCCGCACCGGCGCCGGCGAGGCCAAGGACATCTGCCCCCTGGACGGCGACGGAAACGGGCTGGAGATCGGATTCAACAACCGGTATCTGATGGACGCCCTGCGCTACGCTCCGGCGGACGCTGTGACCATGGAGCTGAATACCAGCATTTCTCCGGCGGTGCTGGTGCCGGTGGATGGGGAGGAGAGCTTCCTTTATATGGTGCTGCCGGTGCGGCTGAAGGCGTGAGAAAACGAGGTAAATATGGAAATCATTACCATTACTACAGAATATATCAAGCTCCAGGATCTGCTGAAGCTGGCGGCGGCTGCCGCCACCGGCGGCGAGGCCAAGCTGCTGGTTCAGGAGGGAGAGGTCCTGGTCAACGGGGAGGTATGCACCATGCGGGGCAAGAAGCTTCGTCCCGGCGATGTGGTGGACGCCCTGGGACAGCGCTACGGCGTGCAGTATGCAGATTGACCGCCTGCTGCTGGAAGGCTTCCGCAATTACGACAGCCAGCAGCTGACCTTTGATGAAAGCTGCAACGTGATCTATGGAGACAATGCCCAGGGAAAGACCAACCTGCTGGAGGCCATTGTGTATCTGTCCTGCGGCCGCAGTCCCCGGACCCATGCGGATCGGGAGCTTATTGGCTTCGGAACGGACAGGGCCAGGCTGGTGGGACAGATCCGGTCCCGGGAGCGGGAATTTGAAACGGAGATTCAGCTGACCCGGGGACGGCGGCGGAAGATGACCGTCAACGGTGTGGCCGCCAAAAACGGCGGCGACCTGTCCCAGGTGCTGCACACGGTGTTTTTCTCGCCGGAGGACTTGTTTCTCATACGGGAAGGTGCAGCAGCCCGGCGGCGGTTCATGGATATGTCCCTGTGCCAGCTGCGGCCCCGGTATGCCGAGGCCCTGGCGGAATACGGGCGGCTGTATGAACACAAGACCCGCATCCTCCGGGACAGTGACGAGTATCCTCAGCTGCTGGACACCCTGCCTGACTTTGACCGGCGGCTGTGCCAGGTGGGAGCGGTGCTCATCAGCTATCGGGCGCGGTATGTGCAGGCCCTGGCCGTCCACGCCCAGAGAGCCCACTGGGAGTGCTCCGGGGAACGGGAGGAGCTGGCTCTGTCGTATCAGACCGTGAAAACCGTGGAGGACCCATTGGGTCCGGCGGCGGACATTGCGGCGGCGCTGGCAGAGCACCAGGCACAGCATCATCAGGCGGAGCTGGCCTCCCGGCTGTGCCTGTCGGGACCCCATAAGGACGATATCGCCGTGGCGGTAAACGGCCTGGAGGCCCGGCATTTCTGCTCCCAGGGCCAGGTGCGCACCGCGGCCCTGAGTCTGAAGCTGGCGGACCGGGAGATTCACAAAACCGCCATCGGAGAGTATCCGGTGATGCTGCTGGATGACGTGCTGTCGGAGCTGGACCCCCGGCGGCAGGAGTATGTGCTCAACCGCATCGCAGGCGGACAGGTGTTCATCACCTGCTGCGAAAACGACCGGCTGGATGCGCTGCTGTCCGGCCGGGTGTATCACGTTCGGGAAGGAAAGGTGCTGTGATGGGCTTTCTGCATATCGGCCAGAACGTCATGGTCAACGACCGGCGCATCATCGGCATATTCGACCTGGATATCACGTCCCAGTCCGCTCAGACCCGGCGGTTTCTGGACCAAGCGGAGCAGGAGGGCGTGGTGCTGCCGGTGTGCGACGACATTCCCAAGTCGTTTCTGGTGTGCGACCATCCATATCACCGACAGATCGTATATATTTCCCAGCTGAATACCCAGACGCTGGTGAAAAGAGCGGAAAAGAAGTAAAGAATTCCCTGTCATTGCCGGGAGATCGGCAGACACCGGGTTCCCGGGAATGACAGGAAAGACCCAAGGAAAGGAAAGATGACCCAATGAGCGAACTGGAAAAAGTCACCGCCGTGGACACCACCTATGACGCCTCGGAAATTCAGGTTCTGGAGGGGCTGGAGGCGGTGCGCAAGCGGCCCGGCATGTATATCGGCTCCACATCGGCCTCGGGCCTGCACCATCTGGTGTATGAGATCGTGGACAACGCCATTGACGAGGCACTGGCCGGATACTGCACCGAGATCACTGTTACCATCAACCCCGGCGACACCATCACCGTTACCGATAACGGCCGCGGCATCCCCGTGGACATCCAGAAGCAGACTGGCCGGCCGGCGCTGGAGGTGGTATACACCGTGCTCCACGCCGGCGGTAAGTTCGGCGGCGGAGGCTATAAGGTATCCGGCGGCCTCCACGGCGTGGGCGCGTCCGTGGTCAACGCCCTGTCCGAATGGCTGGAGGTGCAGGTTCAGAAGGACGGCAGAATTTACGAGATGAAGTTCTCCCGGGGAGCGATCACCCAGGAGATGAAGATTTTGGGCGACACCGATCAGACCGGCACCGCCGTTACCTTCAAGCCGGATCCGGAGATGTTCGACACCCTGGTGTATGACTATGAAACGCTGCACACCCGGATGCGGGAGCAGGCGTTCCTGAACGCGGGGCTGCGTATCACCATTACCGACGCCCGGCCCGGCCAGGAGCAAAGTGACTCCATGTGCTACGAGGGAGGCATCCGGGAATTTGTTACCTGGCTCAACCGCAACAAGACGGCGCTGCATGAGGAGGTCGTCTATCTGGCCGGGGCCAAGGGCGACAGCACCGCCGAGGTGGCGCTGCAATACAACGACAGCTATAACGAGACGCTGGTGTCCTTCGCCAACGACATCCACACCCCCGAGGGCGGCATGCATGAGACGGGCTTCAAAACGGCCCTGACCCGGGTGCTCAATGCCTACGGCATGAAATACGGCATGATCAAGGAGGGAGACAAGGTCTCCGGCGAGGACGTCCGAGAGGGCATCACCGCCGTGATCTCCGTGAAGCTGACGGAGGCCCAGTTCGAGGGACAGACCAAGGCCAAGCTGGGCAACGCCTCCATCCGCACCCTGGTGGACAGCGTGGTGTCCGACCAGCTGGCCGTGTATCTGGAGGAGCACCCGGTGGTGGCCCGGACCATTCTGGACAAGGCCCTGACCGCCAACCGGGCCAGGGAGGCTGCCCGAAAGGCCCGGGAATCCATTCGCCGCAAGACCGCCCTGGGCGGGGCGGCCATGCCCGACAAGCTGCGGGACTGCAACGAAAATAACCCCGAGCTGACGGAGATCTATATCGTGGAGGGCGACTCCGCAGGCGGCTCTGCTACTCAGGGACGGGACTCCCGGTTCCAGGCCATCCTGCCTTTGTGGGGCAAGATGCTGAACGTGGAAAAGGCCCGGGCGGACAAGGTGTACGGCAACGACAAGCTTCAGCCGGTGATCACGGCTCTGGGGGCCGGGATCGGCGACGAGCTGGACCTGAACCGGCTGCGGTATCACAAGATCATCATCATGGCCGATGCCGACGTAGACGGCGCCCATATCCGGACGCTGCTGCTGACCTTCTTCTTCCGGTTTATGCGTCCCCTGATCGAGGAGGGGTATGTATACTCCGCCGTGCCCCCTCTGTATAAGCTGACCCGGGGCAAGCAGCAGCGGGTTGCCTATACCGACGAGGAGCGGGACACCATTTCCGCCGAAATGCGGGCGGGGAATCCCAACGTGAAGATCGACATCAGCCGCTTCAAGGGCCTGGGCGAGATGAATCCCCATGAGCTGTGGGAGACTACCATGGACCCGGGGAAGCGCACCCTGCGCCGCATCACCCTGGACGACGCCGTGGCCGCCGATGCCACGTTTACGGTGCTGATGGGCGAAAAGGTGGAGCCCCGGAAGGAGTTCATTGAGAAAAACGCCAAATACGCGGTGAATCTGGACTATTGATTCAAAAAATGCATGCATTTTTCGAATCAGCTTGTCAAAAATTATTTTTGACAAGCTGAAAAGCATTTTCAAAACTTTCATAAAAGTTCTGAAAATGCGGTGATTAAAAACGAAAGACACCCCTGATGGGTTTCTTTCGTAACTATCTTCCTTTCCAAAGGCGGAAGCAATCCTACTTTTTTGACAGTCTGGATTCAAAAATGCTTGCATTTTTGAATTTCACCATCCCCACAAGGAGAATAAAATATGAGCAAAAAACCACAGTACGACCCTGAGGAGCTGCGGTACCCGGACCAGCACATTGTGGAGCGGTCCCTGGTGCCGGAGATGGAAAAATCCTATATCGAATACGCCATGTCCGTGATCGTGGGCCGGGCCCTGCCCGACGTGCGGGACGGACTGAAGCCCGTGCACCGGCGCATTCTCTACGCCATGTACGAGGACAATCTGACCTCGGACCGCCCCTTCAAGAAGTCCGCCACCTGCGTGGGCGACGTGCTGGGCCGGTATCACCCCCACGGCGACGCGTCCGTGTACGACGCCCTGGTGCGCCTGGCCCAGGATTTCTCCATGCGCTATATGCTGGTGGACGGCCACGGCAACTTCGGCTCCGTGGATGGCGATCCCCCGGCGGCCTACCGATACACTGAGGCCAGGCTTGCCAAGATCGCAGGCGAAATGCTGCGGGACATCGAAAAGGACACCGTGGACTGGGATCCCAACTTCGACGAGAGCCGCAAGGAGCCCCGGGTGCTGCCCTGCCGGTTCCCCAATCTGCTGGTCAACGGTTCCTCCGGCATTGCCGTAGGTATGGCCACCAATATCCCGCCCCATAACCTGCGGGAGGTCATCGGTGCGTGCATCTGTGTGCTGGATAATCCGGACGCCACCCTGGGCGAGCTGATGGAGCATGTTCAGGGTCCCGACTTCCCCACAAAGGGCATCATCATGGGCCGGGCCGGGATCCGGGCCGCCTATGCCACCGGCCGGGGCCGGGTAGTGGTTCGGGCCCGCCACGAATTCGAGGAATTCGGCAACAACCGCACCCGCATCATCATCACGGAGCTGCCGTATCAGGTGAACAAGCGGATGCTTATCAAGAATATGGCCGACCAGGTGGAGGACAAGCGTCTGGAGGGCATCAGCAACATTCAGGATGAGACGGACCGCAACGGTATGCGCATCGTCATCGAGCTGAAGCGGGACGCCAACCCCCAGGTGGTGCTCAACCGCCTGTTTGCCCAGACGCAGCTGCAAAGCTCCTTTGCCATCAATATGCTGGCCCTGGTCCAGAATCAGTCCCAGCCGAAGATCCTGTCCCTGCGGCACATCATCGACGAGTACCTGGCCTTCCAGGAGGAGATCATCGTCCGGCGCACCAGATACGACCTGAAGAAGGCTCAGGAGCGGGCCCATCTGCTGGAGGGTCTGCTGATCGCCCAGGACAACATTGACGAGGTCATCCATATCATCCGCACCAGCTATGACAATGCCAAGGAAAACCTGATGCAGCGCTTCGGTCTGGACGACGTCCAGGCCCAGGCCATTCTGGATATGCGTCTGAAGGCTTTGCAGGGGCTGGACCGGGAAAAGCTCCAGAACGAGTATCAGGAGCTGGAGGAGAAAATCGCCTATTATCTGCGGGTGCTGGGGGATGAGAATCTGGTAAAGTCCATCCTGAAGGAGGAGCTGCAGGCCATCTCCGACAAGTATGGCGACGACCGCAAGACGGAGATCCAGGATGTGGAGGACGAGATCGACATCGAGGACCTGATCGAGGAGGAGGAATGCGTCTTTACCCTCACCGCCAACGGGTACATCAAGCGCACTCCCGTCAGCGAATATACCGCCCAGAGCAAGGGCGGTATGGGCAAAAAGGGCATCACTACCCGGGAGGAGGATACCGTGGTGGATGTGTTCACCGCCTCCACCCACGACTATATTCTGTTCTTTACCGACACCGGCAAGGTGTATAAGAAGAAGGGCTATCTCATCCCCGAAAGCGGCAAGGCCGCCAAGGGCACCAACATCGTGAACATTCTTCAGGTGGAGACCGGCGAGCGGGTCCAGGCCATGCTGCACTTCCGGGAGACCGGCGACGACCAGCTGTATTTGTTCATGACCACCCGCAACGGCACCGTGAAGCGGCTGGAGGTATCGGCTCTGAAGAATCTGCGCAACAACGGCATCCGGGCCCTGACCCTGGACGAGGGGGATGAGCTCATCAACGTGCAGGAGACCCACGGCAGCGACCGTATCCTGATTGCCACCCACGACGGGCAGGCTGTCTGCTTTGACGAGACGGATGTGCGGGCTATGGGCCGCACGGCGGTAGGCGTCCGGGGCATCCGCCTGCGGGAGGGCGACTATGTGGTGGGCGCCGCCAAGGCAGTGCCCGGCAAGACGGTGCTGTCTATCACCGAGCGGGGCTACGGCAAGCGCACAGCGGTGGAGGAATACCGCATTACCGCCCGGGGCGGCCTGGGCATCCGCAACTATATGGTCACGGAAAAAACCGGGCCCATCGTTGGTATCAAGGTGGTGGATGGTACCGAGGACCTGCTGCTGGTGACGGAGGCAGGCATTCTCATCCGCACGGCAGTGGAGAATATCCGCATTGCCGGCCGCGCCACCCAGGGCGTCATCGTCATGCGCTTTAAGGAGGAGGACGACCGCGTCATTTCCATGGCTCTGACGGACCGGGAGCAGGAGACCGAAAAGGAGTGATCTGATGGGGAAGAAGAAGGAAATGTACGCCCCGCTGACCCGGTGGCAGTATTTTACCAAGACCCTGTATCATGACCCCAGCCGCACCAATGAGTTTGAGTACGACGGCGTGATCTATCTGAAAAGCGAAGAACTGCGGGACATTGAGTATGCCAACGCACGGGTGAACTGGGTGCTTCTGCTGGTTCTGTGCGCTATGTTCCTGACGGCGGTGAAGTGGCAGAACATTGTGGTCATTGCCGTGGGCATGGTGGTGATCGTGGCAGGAGAGCTGTATCGCATGAGCCGCCTGCCCAAGGATATCAAGGCCCACCTGACGGATTCCGGACGGAGGAAGCGGTGACGGAGATGAAGATCATCGCCCGCATTCGAACGGAGCTGCCGGAGAAGTTCGGCGTGCCCCGGCAAAGCGGGCTGGTGCCTCAGCTGAGGGGCCGTGTGGTGTTTGAGCCGGGGTACCGGAATCCGGACGCTGTTCGGGGGCTGGAGGACTTCTCCCACATCTGGCTGATCTGGCAGTTTTCCCAGGCGGTCCGGGAGGACTGGTCCCCTACGGTGCGGCCGCCCCGGCTGGGGGGAAACCGGCGTATGGGGGTGTTTGCCACCCGGTCGCCCTTCCGGCCCAACGCCCTGGGCCTGTCCTCCGTGCGGCTGGACCGGGTGGAGCTGGACCCGCAGCTGGGCCCGGTGCTCCATGTGCGGGGGGCGGACCTGATGGACGGGACGCCGATTTTCGACATCAAGCCCTATCTGGCCTATACCGACAGCCATCCCCAGGCCACCGGAGGATTCACCAACGGCCTGGCCCATGCGCCGCTGACGGTGGACTGCGCCCGGTCGCTGCTGGAGCGTATCCCGGCGGACAGCCGGGAGGGGCTTCTGGGCGTGCTGGCCGGAGATCCCCGGCCCCGCTATCAGGAGGACCCCCGGCGGGTGTACGGCCTGGCCTTTGCCGGGTACAACATCCGGTTCACCGTGGACGGGGACCGGCTGACAGTGGTGGACGTGGAGGAAGCATGAGAAGCAGGAAAAAGAAATGAAAACAGTAACCATATATACCGACGGCGCCTGCTCCGGCAATCCCGGACCCGGGGGGTGGGGGGCGATTCTGGAGTGGAACGGCGTGGAAAAGGAGTTGTCCGGCGGCGCGGCGGATACCACCAACAACCGCATGGAGCTTACCGGTGTCATCCGGGCTCTGTCGTGCCTGAGGGAGCCCTGCGTGGTGGAGCTGTATTCCGATTCCAAATACGTCATCGATGCCCTGTCCAAGGGATGGGTATACGGCTGGCAGAAGCGGGGCTGGGTGAAAAGTGATAAAAAGCCCGCCCTGAACGCGGACCTATGGCAGGAGCTGCTGCCCCTGATCGCCCGGCACGATGTGCGCTACCACTGGGTCAAGGGCCACGCCGCCAACGAGAAAAACAACCGCTGCGACCAGTTGGCGGTGGCGGAGAGTAAAAAGTTCTGAAAATCTGCGATGTTCACAAAAAGTTCACGCGGATTTCATGATTTCGCCATGTTTACAAGGTATTCTTTTACCTGTACAAAGGAACCATTCCTTATGTGATTTTCTCTCTCTCCTAACAAACACACAGAAAACTCCCTTCGCCAGCGGCGGAGGGAGTTTTCTGTGCTTGTCAAAAAGGACATTGCCCTTTTTGATTTTTATGGAGTGTATTCAATGCCAACTCCCCCGCCAATTTGAAAAGAGCATCCGACATGACCTTTTCCGGTGAAAGTCCACCTGCTTGCTGGCCAACCTTTTTATAAAAGTTGTAAAGGCTTTCTTCCATTGTAAGTGTGATTTGCTTCATTGTTTGCACTCCTTTCTAAAATAGGACCCGTTTCGGTCCCATTCTATCATACCTTTCCCATACAATCAAGAAAAAGAACCAATATTGGTCCTATGGGAGGGGCGTATGGAGCAAAAAATCAAACAGGATTCCATTCACATCGGTGAGAATATTCGCCGAGAGAGGCTTCGAAAGGGAATTGGACAGACGGAGCTGGTCCGCCAACTTCAGCTGGCGGGAGTGGAGATGACCCGCGAGACTCTGGTGAAGATCGAGCGAGGCACCCAGCACATTCAGGCCACACAGCTTCGGGGCATTCGGGATGCCCTGGGCGTCACATACGATGAATTACTGCAATAAGAGGAGCGGACAGCGTCCGCTCCTCTTGAGCTTGTCAAAAAAGGGCGGCGCCCTTTTTTGACAAAAGGGATTTCGCTCCGACCCGCGCGTCCGTGTGCGCAAGCGCCCACGAACACACTCTCTCCGCGCAAAGTATTTTTCGCGACGTACATGCCGCCGCGAAAAATGGATGGAACACGATTCGCGGCCTGCGGGCCGCGAACTCTGCGAGGCTTTTTTGACAGTCTGAAGAGGAGCGGACAGCGTCCGCTCCTCTTGCTTGTTATAGGGAGCTTATTCCTCCTCCTGGGCTGTGATGGCAATATGCAGCTCGTCCAGCTGCTTTTGTCTGTCCCCACAAAATGACGCGGCATTTTGCGGGGGCCCCTCACTGGGAATGAATATCCTCGGCGGAAATGAATTCCGCCTGCGGCAAGGTTTTGCTGCGCAAAACGCTTGATGTGGAACAAAAGCAGCAGGGGAGTAGATGGATGGGGGAGTTTATTCCTCCTCCTGGGCTGTGATGGCAATATGCAGCTCGTCCAGCTGCTTTTGTTCCACAGTGGAGGGGGCGCCCATCATGATATCCTGGGCGTTCTTATTCATGGGGAAGGGGATGATCTCGCGGATAGAGCTTTCACCGGCCAGCAGCATCACCATGCGGTCCACGCCGGGGGCAATGCCGGCATGGGGAGGCGCACCGTAGCAGAAGGCGTTGTACATGGCGGGGAACTTCTTCTTCACATCCTCCTCGCCCAGGCGCACCAGCTCAAAGGCCTTGACCATGATCTCCGGGTCGTGGTTCCGGACGGCACCGCTGGACAGCTCCACGCCGTTGCACACCAGGTCATACTGGTCGGCGGTGATGGTCAGGGGGTCGATTTCGCCCCGCTCCGCCTTCAGCAGTACCTCCAGGCCGCCGCTGGGCATGGAGAACGGATTGTGGCAGAACTCCAGCTGGCCGGACTCGTCGCCGATCTCGTACATGGGGAAGTCCACGATCCAGCAGAACTCGTAGCGCTCCTTGTCCATGTGGCCCTCACAGGCCGCGCCGAAGGTCTTGATGAGCACACCCGCGGATTTGGTGGCGGCGGGACCTGCGGCCACCAGCACCAGAGTGTTGGGCTTCAGATCCAGGGTCTCGGTCAGCTCCTGCTGAAGGCCTGTGACGAACTTGGCAATGCCGCCGGCCAGCTGGCCGTTTTCGTCCGCCTTGAACCAGTAGGCTTTGGAGCCGGACTGCACCTCGCAGTCGGCCAGCAGCTTGTCGATCTGCTTGCGGGTGAGCTTGCAGTTGGACACGGGGACCATCTTCACGGTCTGACCCCGCAAGGCGTCGAACTCACTCTCGGTAAACAGGGAGGTGACATTCTTGCAGGTCAGGTCAATGCGCAGGTCAGGCTTATCGGAGCCGTAGGTCTCCATGGCGTCCCGGTAGGCGATGCGGCGGAAGGGGGCGGAGGAGGCCACGTTGTAGGTGCCGAATTTGGCGAAGATGGGAGGCAGCACGTCCTCCAGGACGGCGAACACATCCTCCTGGGTGGCGAAGGCCATTTCCATATCCAGCTGGTAGAACTCGCCGGGGGAACGGTCGCCTCGGGCGTCCTCGTCCCGGAAGCAGGGGGCAATCTGGAAATAGCGGTCAAACCCGGCGGTCATCAGCAGCTGCTTGAACTGCTGGGGAGCCTGGGGCAGAGCATAGAACTTGCCGGGGTGCTTCCGGGCGGGCACCAGATAATCCCGGGCGCCCTCAGGGGAGGAGGCCGTCAGGATGGGCGTGGTGATTTCCAGGAAACCGTGATCCGTCATGGCAGCCCGCAGGGCGGACACCACCTGGCAGCGGAGGATGATGTTGCTCTTTACTGCCGGGTTCCGCAGGTCCAGATAACGATATTTCAGACGCTGGGTCTCGTCGGCCTCGCGGCTGCGGTTGATCTCAAAGGGCAGGCTGTTGTAGCGGCAGCGGCCCAGGACCTCAATTTTTTCGGGGAGCACCTCCACATCGCCGGTGGCCTGCTTGGGATTCTTGCTGGCCCGCTCCCGGACGGTGCCCTCTACGCTGATGGTGGACTCCTTGTTCAGGCCGTTGATGACGTCCATCATCTCCTGACTCTCTACCACCACCTGGGTGGTGCCGTAGAAGTCACGCAGCACCACAAAGGCGAAGTTCTGGCCCACCACGCGGACGTTCTCCATCCAACCCACGATCTTCACGTGCTTTCCGGCGTCGGTCAGACGCAGCTCCCCGCAGGTATGGGTTCGCATTTGCATCATATTGATCTCTCCTGTTCTGATTATAATTTGTATTTTAGTTAACGGATTCAACTATCTGTATTCAAATCTATGATTACAATTTTGAATATTTGTGGGTAATATTGCATCTTGTATTTATTTTTCCAGAATGACCTTGCCTTGATTCCGCTGGGACAGGCCCTCCTGAATGCGGGAAAGTGTGGCGTCGAAGGGGAGCTTGGTCTGTTCGCCGGAGGTCATATCCTTGCACGCCACCAGGCCCGCCGCAATCTCGTCGTCGCCCAGAAACACCACATAGGGGACCCCCAGCTTGTCGGCATAGTTCATCTTGGCTTTGAACTTTTTCTGCTCGGTATACAGCTGCGTGCGGACACCGGCGCCCCGCAGCCGGGTAGCCAGCTGGATGGCCGGGGTCAGGTCCTGGGTCATGGGCAGGATCAGCACATCGGCAGGAGCCGTGGGCAGGGAGGGGTTCAGGAGGCCCTGCTCACCCAGCACATAAAACAGACGGGTCAGGCCAATGGAGATGCCCACGCCGGGAAGCTGGCGGTCGGTATAATACTCAGCAAGGTTGTCATAACGTCCACCAGAACATACGGAACCGATCTCCGGATAGTCCAGCAAGGTTGTCTCATACACGGTACCGGTGTAGTAGTCCAGGCCCCGGGCGATGGTCAGATCCACGGCGAAATTGACCTCCGGAACGCCGAAAGCGGCCAGGTAACGGGTGACGGTGGTAAGCTCATCCAGTCCCTGGTCAAACAGCTCATGGCGGCTCCGGTAGCCCTCCAGGGCGGAGAGCACCTGGTCATTGCTGCCGGTAATGGAGATGAAACGCATGATCTCCTCCGCCTGGTCCGCCGTCAGCCCTACGTCGTCCATCAGACAGGCGCGGACCTTATGGGGCCCGATCTTGTCCAGCTTGTCCACGGTGCGCATGATGTCGCCGGACCGGTCCGTCAGGCCCAGCATGGCATAGAAGCCGTTGAGGATCTTGCGGTTGTTGACCCGGATCTGGAACCGGGTCAGGCCCAGGGCGGTGAAGGTCTGGTAGATGATGGAGGGGATCTCCGCCTCGTTGGTGATGTCCAGCTTGCCGTCGCCGATAATATCGATGTCTGCCTGATAGAATTCCCGGAAACGCCCTCGCTGGGCCCGCTCGCCCCGGTATACCTTACCAATCTGATAACGCCGGAAGGGGAAGGCCAGGTCATTGCCGTGGAGGGCCACATATTTGGCCAGCGGCACCGTCAGGTCAAACCGCAGGGCCAGGTCGGCGTCGCCCTTCTGGAAGCGGTAGATTTGCTTTTCGGTCTCGCCGCCGCCCTTGGCCAGCAGCACCTCGCTGGCCTCAATCACAGGGGTGTCCAGAGGCGTGAAGCCGTAGCGGCTATAGGTGGTGCGCAGAATGTCCATCATCCGCTCCAGCTGCTGCTGCTGCGCAGGCAGCAGCTCCATGAAGCCGGAGAGGGTCCGGGGGGTCACAGTTGCCATGGTGATCTATTTCCTTTCTGTTTTGTTTTTGGGTTATTATTGGGGACTCTGCGGAGGCATCATAGCTCGGTTGCAGCTGGGTTTGGAAATGGAAAAATGCGCTCCCGTCCCTTGTTTGGGACGAGAGCGCATGAATACGCTTCGTGGTGCCACCCAAATTCAGCCCCAAGGGGCCCTCGCGGCTCCTGTTACGGGGAGCGGGCCGTGGATGTTTCCATCCCCGCTGGGGGACTGTCTTCGCTTCTCCTGCCGGGGCGCGCTTGCAGCCGGTGACGCGTCTCTCTGGTGCCGGTGGGGATGAAGGTACTCCTGTCTCCTTTATGGCGGTCGCTTTTCCTATTTTATGGCATCCGGGGCCGCTTGTCAAGCGGTAAAGGGCTTGGTTTTGGGATTGACAATATTGCGCCAGTCCAGGTCGCCCCGGGCCAGGCCCAGCACCAGCATTTCCGCCGAGGCCAGGTTGCTGGCATAGGGGATGTTGTTCTGGTCACACAGACGGAAGATGTTGGCTACATCCTCATTCGGGGTCTTCTGATTGGGGTCGCCGAAGCACAGCACCATGTCGATCTCATTATAGGCGATACGGGCCGCGATCTGCTGGCCGCCGCCGTGGTCGAAGGACAGGAAACGGTGGATGCGCAGGCCGGTGGCTTCGCTGATCTGAAGGCCGGTGGTGGCGGTGGCGCAAAGGGTGTGCTGGGCCAGAATGCCGCAGTAAGCGGTGCAGAACTGGACCATCAGTTCCTTTTTGTTGTCGTGAGCGATCAGTGCGATATTCATGGGGGCACTTCCTTTCATAAGATCAGATCCGCATCAGCGGCACACGCTGGCCGGTGATGCGTCGGGCAATGTTTTCATAGGACCGTGCGGCATAGTAGTTCATGTCCCGCAGGGGAATGCCGCGGTTGAGGGAATAGGGGACGTCGCTGTCCTCCGGGACCACGCCCAGAAGGGGAAGGCCGGCAGCGTCCATGGCGTCGTCGATGGTGCTGTGCAGGGCCCGCAGGAGCTTTTTCTGTACTCGCCCTACCACCAAAAACAGGCTCTCTGTGGTGAAGCGCTTGTCCAGGATCATAACGGTGTGCTGCGCGTCCCGCAGAGCGGAGGCGTCGGTGGTGGTGATGACCACCACGCAGTCGGCGCAGCCGGTGGCCAGCTGGAAGCCCTGACCCAGTCCCGCCGGGGCGTCGATGAGGCAATAGTCATACTGCCGGCGCACCTGATCCAGGAGCCGTTTCATCTGCTCCATGGTGACGTTCAGCTGCCCGGTGGCGGACAGGGGAGCGGTGAGCAGGTGGAGCTTGGGATACTTGGGGTGGACAGCCACCGCGTCCGACAGTGCGCAGCGCCCGGCTATAACGTCGGAAAAGTCCATCAGTGCACTGTCTGTCAGCCCCAGGGCCAGGTCCAGGTTCCTCAGGGTAATGTCACAGTCCAGGCACAGAGTGCTCTTTCCCAGGGCGGCCAGAGCCAACCCCACGTTGGCGGTGAAGGAGGTCTTGCCGGTGCCGCCCTTTCCGGAGACCACTGCTATGATTTTTCCCATATCCAGGTACCTCGTATACAGATGGGGTTCAGCCCAGCGGCGCTTTTTTGATTCGGGCAAAGGGACGGGGATAGGCCGCCGGAGTAGGATGCTGCTTTTGAATGATCACCACCCGGTGACGAATGTCCGTACCGGGAATGGTGTAATCCCAGATTTTTCCAATTTTTCCGCCCAGCTGGGCAATGGCGCTTTTGGCGGACTGGACCTCCTGGTCGGAGTCCACAGACTTCATGGCCAGGAACTGGCCGCCTACCTTCACCAGGGGCAGGGCCAGCTCACACAATATGTTCAGCTGGGCAACGGCCCGGGAGGTGGCGATGTCGAATTTCTCCCGATGCTGCCGGGCAAATTCTTCGGCCCGGGCATGCACGCATTGGGTGCGCTTGAGATCCATGGCTTGTGCCGTTTCCTGGAGAAAATCCACACGCTTTCCCAGGCTGTCCAGCAGGGTCAGGTCAAAGTCCGGCTCCAGCAGCCGCAGGGGCATACCGGGAAAACCCGCGCCTGTGCCTACGTCCACGACGTTTTTGCCCCGGAAGTCTGCTATCGTCAGCAGGGAAGCACAGTCCAGAAAGTGCAGCCGCGCCACATCTGCCGGATCAGTGATGGCTGTCAGATTCATGACCCGGTTTTTTTCCAGCAGGAGCCGGGAAAATTCCTGCAGCCGGGGGATGGCGTCGGTGGGAAGGCCCCAGGTCTCGAGGCCCTGCTGCAAGATGCGTTCCATTTTATTTCTGCTCCTTCAGCAGGTCCCGGATCTCCGTCAGCAGCTCCTCTGTGGTGGGACCGGCGGGCTCCTCCGGAGCGGGGGCCTCGTCCTTCTTCTTGTGGAAGGCGTTGATGGCCTTGACCATCAGGAAGATGACGAATGCCACCAGGATGAAGTCGATGATGGTGGTCAGAAAGGTGCCCAGGCCCAGAGTTACGGCAGCCGTGACCTCCTTGTCCCCATTCATAACGGCGGGCTTCAGGATGATATCCAGCTTGCCCAGGTCAATGCCGCCGATGACCAGACCGATCAACGGCATGAACACATCGTTGACCAGGGAGGTGGTGATTTTGCCGAAGGCAGAGCCCAGCACCACGCCGATGGCCATGTCCAGCACATTGCCGCGCATGGCAAATTCCTTGAATTCATTGAAAAACTTTTTCATATGGACCCTCCTCTCAGTGCTTGGGGATAAGGCGGTCGTGGCCACCCATATAAGGCCGCAGAGCCTGGGGGATCCGCACAGAGCCGTCAGGCTGGAGGTTGTTTTCCAGGAAGGCGATGAGCATCCGGGGAGGGGCTACGCAGGTGTTGTTCAGGGTATGGCACAGCTGCATTCTGCCGTTTTCATCCTTATAGCGGATCTTCAGGCGGCGGGCCTGGGCATCACCCAGGTTGGAGCAGGAGCATACCTCGAAATACTTCTGCTGCCGGGGGGACCAGGCCTCAATATCACAGGACCTGCACTTCAGGTCTGCCAGATCGCCGGAGCAGCACTCCAGCTGCCGCACGGGAATATCCAGAGAGCGGAACAGCTCCACGCTGTACTGCCACAGCTGATCATACCATTTTTTGGAATCTTCAGGCTTGCATACCACGATCATTTCCTGCTTTTCAAATTGGTGAATGCGATAGATGCCCCGCTCCTCGATGCCATGGGCGCCCTTCTCCTTGCGGAAGCAGGGAGAGTAGGAGGTCAGGGTCTGGGGCAGGGATTCGGTGGGGACGATCTGGTCAATAAACTTGCCGATCATAGAGTGCTCGCTGGTACCGATGAGGTAGAGGTCCTCACCCTCGATCTTATACATCATGGCATCCATGTCGGTCTGGCTCATGACGCCCTCCACCACGTTGCCGTGGATCATGAAGGGCGGGATGCAGTAGGTGAAGCCCTTGTCGATCATAAAGTCCCGGCCATAGGCCAGCACGGCCTCGTGGAGCCGTGCAATATCGCCCATGAGATAATAGAATCCGTTGCCGGATACCCGGCCGGCGGCGTCCATATCAATGCCGTCGAAGCGCTCCATGATCTCCGTGTGATAGGGAATGTCGAATTCCGGGGTTTTGGGCTCGCCAAAGCGCTGGACCTCCACATTGTGGGTGTCGTCCGGGCCGATGGGAACGGAGGGATCAATCATCTGCGGGATCACCATCATGATTTTGGTGATCTGCTGGGTCAGGCGGCCCTCCATCTCCTCCAACTGGGCCAGTCGGTCGGCGTTGGCCTTCACCTGGGCCTTGGCCTCCTCGGCTTCCGCCAGCTTGCTGGGGTCCTTTTTGGCCTGTCCCATCAGCATGCCTACCCGCTTGGACAGCTGGTTGCGCTGGGCCCGCAGGTCGTTGGCCTCGTTCATGGCGGCGCGCTTTTCGGCGTCCAGAGCGATTACCTCGTCTACCAGGGGGAGCTTGGCGTTCTGAAATTTCTTGCGGATATTTTCCTTGACGGCTTCCGGGTTGTCCCGGACAAATTTGATATCAAGCATGGTAATGCACCTTTCCGTGTTTCACGTGAAACAGTTATTTCTTTTTGATGGTATGGAGGGCCTCCAACAGATCGTTGAGGTCGTCCACGCTGTAATACTCCAGTTCGATGCGGCCCTTTTTCCGCCCGGTGACGATCCGACAGCCGCGCCCCAGGGAATTTCCCAGATCGCGGGCGGCCTCCTGAGCATAGTCTACGGTGACGCCGGTGGGGGAGGGCTTCTCCCTCTTTTCGGCGGTGAGCTTCTTCACCAGCAGTTCCGTCTGGCGGACGGACAGGTCGTTTTTCAGAATGGAGGCAGCGGCTGTTTCCTGTAGGGCAGGGGACAGGGGCAGCAGTGCCCGGGCGTGACCGTTGGTGAGACGTCCGTCCTCCACCATGGCCCGCACCGGCGGACACAGGTTCGGCAGACGCAGGGCGTTGGCCACAGCGGACCGGGATTTGCCCACCCGTTGGGCCGTTTCCTCCTGGGTCATGTTGTACTGGCTCATGAGCACCTGGTAGCCCTCGGCCTCCTCAATAGGGTTCAGGTCCTCCCGCTGGAGGTTTTCAATCATGGCCAGCTCCATGGCCTTTCGATCGTCGGCCTCGATGATGATGGCGGGAACCTGGGTCAGGCCCGCCATCCGGGCTGCGCGCCAACGGCGCTCTCCGGCGATGATCTGATAATAGCCGGATTGCAGCTTCCGTACCGTCAGGGGCTGGATGATGCCGTGCTCCCGGATGGAGTCAGCCAAGTCCGCCAGAGATTCGGGGTCAAATTGCTTGCGGGGTTGGGATGCGCAGCTTTCCACCTGGGAAATTGGCAGAAATAAACTGCTTTTCTCCTCCTGGGAATCGATGACATCATCTCCCAGCAGGGCGGCCAGGCCTTTGCCCAGCCCTTTTGGGTTATTGGCCATTGCTAAAACGCTCCTTTCCGCACAGAATCAAACATTTTTCTTGAGAAATTCGTTGGCCAGTGACAGATATGCCTCCGCACCGCGGCAGGTCCGATCATAGGCGGTAATGGGCTTTCCGTGACTGGGTGCCTCGGACAGGCGAATGTTTCTGGGGATCACTGTGGCATAGACCTTGCCGGGGAAGAATCGCTTCACCTCTTGCGCCACCTGGATAGCCAGGTTGGTTCGGCCATCGAACATGGTCAGCAGAACGCCTTCGATCTGGAGACGTGGATTCATATTCCGGCGGACAATACGCACGGTGTTCATCAGGTCACTGAGGCCCTCCAAGGCGTAATACTCTCCCTGCAAGGGTACCAGCAGGGAATCTGCAGCGCACAGGGCGTTGAGGGTCAGAAGCTCCAGGGAAGGGGGACAATCGATGAAAATGTAGTCGTAGTTTTCCCGTACACCGTTCAGGGCGTTGCGCAGCAGAAATTGCCGGTCTGCCAGCTCGATCATTTCCACGCCGCCGCCGGCCAGGGCCTTGCTGCTGGGCAGCACGTCGCCGTAAGGCGTGGCGACGATGGCTTTGGCGGTGTCCACGCCGTTGATGAGGACATCATATACGCCGTTGGAGGTGGACTTGTCCACGCCCATGCCGGAAGTGGCGTTGGCCTGGGGATCAAAATCGCACAAAAGCACGCGCTTTCCCAGATATTTTAGTGCCGCAGCCAGGTTGACGCAGGTGGTAGTCTTTCCAACGCCGCCTTTTTGGTTCACGATCGCTACGATTTTCGCCACTTTTCCCACTCACTTTCTGTCAGTCTTTTTATTTAGTATATCACATTTTCGAGCGGTTTCAATAGAAAATTTGCAAAACGAGAAAAAACTTGAGAAAAATGTTTCACGTGAAACGGAAGAAATAATGAAAAAGGGTGGATGTTTCACGTGAAACATCCACCCTGTAACAGTTCAAATCAAAATCATACCCGACACCGGCGGCAGACGCAGACGCAGCTTTCCGCCGGGGGCAAAGAACTGCTGGAAGGTCAGAGCCTCCCGGGCCAGATCCCGGGGCCAAGGGAGAGATACCTCCACGGCTGTTTCCCCAGCATTCAGCGCCGCCACAGTGATTTCGTCTCCCAATAGCCGCCGCAGTACCAGTGCGCCGCCCTGAGCATAGACATATGTCAGATCGCCGTCCTGCAAAGAGGGGCGATGTCGCCGCAGCTGACCCAGACTGCGAAAGAAATCCAGCAGCGCCCGGTCCTGCCGGTCCCAGGGATAGGTTTTTCGGTTCAGGGGGTCCTCGAAGCCCTCCATTCCGGCCTCATCACCGTAGTACACGGTAGGGGAGCCGGGGAAACAGTACAGCAGCATTTCACCCACCCGCAGCCGGGCTTCGCCCTTTTGCCGCTCCTCCGGGGAGAGACGGTAGGCCGCACGGGCGTCCTTGGTGTCCGGCACATGCTCCGCACCCAACAGAGTCAGAATGCGCGGGGTGTCGTGGGTGCCCAGAATATTCAGGGCACTGTAAAACGCCGGACGAGGATAGTGCTCACGGATTGTCTCCATGGTATCCCGGAAGCAGGCGGCATCGCCGCCCCGGAGCCAATCCAGAGCGGCCGTCCGGAAGGGGTAGTTCATCAGGCCGTGAGTCTCACTGCCCAGCAGATACCGGCGGCGCTGACTGTAGGCCACCTTGTTGCTGCCGTCCTCCCAGACCTCCCCCAGCAGGAAGCTATCGGGATTCTCCTGCTCCATGGCGTCGCGGATCTCGGCGATAAAGTCATCGGGCAGCTCGTCGGCTACATCCAGCCGCCAGCCGGAGGCGCCCTGCCGCAGCCAGTGCCGCACCACGGAGTCGTGATCCCGGATGATGAAGCGGCGGTAGCTGTCGGTGGATTCCTGCACGGCAGGCAGGGTCTTGATGCCCCACCAGGCGTCATAGTCGTCGGGCCAGGGGTGGAAGGAATACCACGAATAATAGGGAGACTCCCGGCTCTGGGCCGCGCCCAGCTCCGGATAAAAGCCTTGAGCGTTGAAATACCGGCTGTTGTTGCCGGTGTGGTTGAACACGCCGTCCAGCATCACCCGGATGCCCCGGCAGCGTGCCTCCCGGCACAGGGTTCGGAAGTCCTCCTCCGTGCCCAGCATGGGGTCAATACGCCGGTAGTCGGCAGTGTCGTATCGGTGATTGCTGTCGGATTCAAAAATGGGACACAGATACAACGTACCCACTCCCATACTCTGTAGGTAGTCTAATTGGGAGGTGATGCCCGCCAGACTGCCGCCAAAAAAGTCATTGTTGCGGACGATGCCGTTTTCGTCAGGCCGCCATACCGGCGTATCGTCCCAGCTCTGATGGACCACACGGTCTCCCACCATGCCGGCAGCGCTTGGCACAGACAGACGACAAAACCGGTCCGGAAAGATTTGATAGGTGACGCCGCGGCCGAACCAGGCGGGGGCGGGGCGGCTGTCATCGTACACCGTCAGCTGCCAGCGGGAGGAGTCATCAAAACCGTGGGGACCGTATGGACGAACACAGTCCGAATAAGTGAATTGAAACGCATACCATACCAGATCCGGCTCCGCTGGGGCGGTATAGACGGCTTGCCAGCGGCCGTCGCCGGATGGGGACAAGGGCAGCGCCTGCTCTGTGCCGCCGAATTCCCGGCGCAGCAGCAGAGATACTCCGGTAACGTTTTCAGTCCCAGGTCGAACCGCGAAACGGACAGCGGCGCCGCACGCGGCGGCGCCAAAGGGGGACTTGTATTCCGGGTCGCGGGAATCAAAAATCTTGCTCATAGGGTTCCCTCATTTCAACAGGGTATTTTCGCCGATGATCACGGCACCGATCTCCTCCTGAGAAAAGTAGGAGTTGACGATGTCCACGGCGGTAGAGGCCAGGGCAGCGCCGGAGCCGCCCTTTTCAATGACAACGGCCACAGCGATCTGAGGATCGTCGTAGGGGGCGAAGCACACAAACACACCGTTGTTGGTGTTGTTGATACCCGTCTCGGCTGTACCGGTTTTGGCGCCGGCGGATACCACGCACTTGGAAAAGTAGTAAGACAGGCTGCCGGTGGTCAGATTGTGCATGCCTTCCTTCACTGCCCGGACGGTGCTGTCACTCATCTGCACCGTGTTCAGGGGCTCCTTATCATAGGCATAGATCACCGAGGAGTTGTCGTAGGATTTCACGTTTTTCAGCAGGTGGGCCTCATAATGCTGTCCGTTGCCCACCAGAGTGGCGATATAGTTGGCCAGCTGCAGGGGAGTGAACAGGTCATAGCTCTGGCCGATGGCGGCGGTGAGGGTCTGGCCGTCGGTCCATTCCAGGTGCTCGGCCTCGGCAAATTCCGGGGTGGCCATGGAGCCCTTGGCCTCGGCGCTGCCGGGGCCGCCGATCTCGATGCCGGTATATTCGCCCAGACCGAACTGCTTGGCATAGCTGGCCAGGGTCTTGATCCCCGTCAGGCGGCCCACCTCATAGAAGAAGTAGTTGCAGGAAACGGTGATGGCCTGGGACACGTTGACCCGTCCGTGGGTGCCGCCGTACTCGTTGTAGATCCAGCACCGGGGCTGGGGAGACTTGTAATAGTCATAGACGCCCCGGTCCACAATGGTGGAGGAGGGGGTGATGATACCGGACTCCAGAGCCGCTACCGCTGTGCAGGGCTTAAAGGTGGAGCCCGGTGCATACGCACCGCCGATAGCCCGGGTCAGCAGGGGCGTGCCCGCGGTGTCGCTGACCAGCTTGGAGTAATCCTGGTCAAAGGTGGACAGATTATAGGTGGGATAGCTGGCCATGGCCAGCACCTCGCCGCTGCCAACACCCACCACCACCGCTGCGCCGCCACGGACCACGCCGTCCTTTTGCGTCATGGCCTGGATGGTCTGGGCCAGGGATTTTTCCGTGTCCTCCTGCAGGTCGATGTCCAGGGTCAGGGCCACGGTACCGCCGGGCTGAGGCTCCTTGGTATAGAGCTCACCGGTGATCTTGCCCTCCTGATTGGTGGTGATGATGCGGGTGCCCTTGGTGCCGTGGAGATAGGATTCAAAGGCCTTTTCCGCGCCCTCGCGGCCTACCAGGGAGTTCATGGAGTAACCCTCCATATCCCGGTAGCCGGTAATGCCATTCTTTGGATCGCCCACCCAGTCCTCATAGTAAATAGGACTCAGACGGCCCAGAACGTGGGCGGCATATTCGGTGTTGTACACCCGGGCCGAGGAGGTGCCGGTGGACACGCCCCGGTACTGGCCGTCCGCCGTCTGGCTGATGAGCTCCACGGACACATCGTCGGCAAAGACATACTGGGCATCCGTCAGACTCTTGATGGACAGCTCGTAGCGTACCCCGGCGATGGTCCGGGCCTGGTCCTCGGTATAGCTGTCGTCGATATTGAACAGCTGCCGCAGCTTGGCCATAAACCGGTCCGGCTGCAAAGTAGGCGTCACCTGGGAGAGCGTGGAATAGGGAATGTCCTTGTTTTTCAAAAACAGGGCAAAGCCCTCGCCGTCGGAAGGGTCCGTATAGCTGTAGGGAGCGGTTCGGCTCACAGGCAGCGTATCGTTCCAGGCGGTGCCGTTCTCTGTGCACAGGTCCGTCAGCCGCAGGATGGCGGCATTGAGCTCCTGATCCGTGTCAAATTCCTTGGCGGAAAAGATCAGCGTATAGGTCAGCCGGTTGGACACCAGCACCTTTCCGTTGCGGTCGGTGATAATGCCCCGGGACGCTTCCACCGTTTCACTGGCGGCATTGCTGGCCAGGGACTTGGCCCGGTTTTCCTCGCCGTGAAGGATTTGGGTATAGTACATGACCCCGGCAAAGGCCACTAGACACAGACCCATCAGACCCGTCAGCGCCCAGATACGGACCCGGACCGGGTCGAATGCATTTTTCTTCATAGGACTCCTCCTATTTCAGGATACGGTTGTGAACGCTGCGCAGCAGCAGATACACCAGCGGCGACAGCACCACAGTCACGGCGGCCTCCCGCCCCGTCAGAGACAGGGCGGCCGTAAGCTCCACCCCTTGGCGGAATGTCAGCAGCAGCGTGTGCAGAAGATCGGTTACCAGCAGGGACAGACCTGCGCACAGAACGGCGCACAGAAAGCCCTGGCTCAGAAACCGCTTGGCGATCACAGCCGCCAGCAGCGCCGCTGCCAGAAAGGCCAGTGTATAAAAGCAGGGGATGATCCCCGGCATGGTCAAATCGCACAGCAGGCCGAATACTCCGGCAAAGGCGGTCCCCTCGCCGGGCCCCTCCAGCATGGCGGTGATGGCAGCGATCAGCGGCGGCAGAAAGGGATGCACGCCCCACACGCAGATGCGGTTGAGCACCAGGGACTGCACCAAAACCAGCAGCAGGGTGGCCCCGGCATAGTACAGCCACTTGAAAAACATATCCCGTTGGTTCAAGGCTTGGTTCATGGTGTCACCCCTCAGTCAACGATGGTGAAATCCGTGATGACGAAAACCTCCACCAGCTGGGTGATGTCGGTTTTGGGCAGGATGGTGGCATAACGGGTCAGGCCGTTGTCATCGGTTTTGATCTCCTCCACAGAGCCGATGACCAGCCCCGAGGGATAGTAGCCGCCCAGGCCGGAGGTGACGATCATGTCGCCGTTGATGAGACTGGATTCCCCCTCCAGATACGACAGCTTCAGCTTTCCCTGGTTCATCAGCGCCAGATCGCCCATGGCCACCGTCACCTCGCCCGTGCGGAACACCAGGGCACCCAGCTGGGAATCCGTGTCCAGAATGGTGGTAACGGTGCTCCAATTGAGCCCCGCGTCGGTGATAACACCCACCAGATAGCCGTACTGGTCCACCACGCAGTCGCCCTTTTCCACGCCCAGGCTGGTGCCCTTGTTCAGGGTCAGGGTCCGGGACCAATTGGAGGTGCTGCGCTCGATCACGTGGGCCGCCTCAAAGGTAAAATCCCGACGCTGCTGGCGCAGACCGTTCAGGTCCCGCAGACGCTGGTTTTCCTCGCTGTCGGTCTTGGCCTGACGCAGATCCTCCGTCAGCTGGGCGTTTTCCTTGCGCAGGTCCTCGTTTTCCTTGCGCAGACTCTCCACCGTCTGGAACCGTTCTCCAATACTCTGGAACCATCCGGTCACGGCGGAGCCCGCCGCCCGGAAGGGGTAGGTCACCACTCCGGCGGCGTTCTGCAAAAACCCCGTCTGGTTGCTGACGGCGCTGGCGATACATAATCCCACCGCCACCACTACCACAGCGGCCAGCATCATAATGCCGTTTTTCTGAAAAAATCGTTTCATAGCTTGTTCCCTTTTTCACAGCAGCGTTACGCCAAACTCTGCCAGCATCCGGCTCAGCAGCAGCACCGGCAGACCCATGACGTTGAAAAAGTCTCCGTCAATGCGCTCTACCAGCAGGGCTCCCTGGCCCTGGACGCCGTAGGCTCCGGCCTTGTCCATGGGCTCACCGCCCCGGATATAGGCCCGCAGCTCCGACTCGGACGCCGGACGGAAATACACGTCCGTGGACTGGGCCCGGGTCAGGGACCGCTGCCCCTGCCGCACGGTAACGCCGGTACAAACCGTGTGCCGCCGCCCGGAAAGCTCCGTCAGCATCCGCAGGGCGTCTGCCTCGTCCCGGGGCTTGCCCAGCCGCTGCTGGTCCAGAAATACCATGGTGTCGGCGGTGATGACGATCTCGTCGTCCTCCGACGGCACTGCCTGGGATTTTTCCCGGCTGATGTAGGATACGATCTCCGGCGGCGTCAGCCCCTGAGGGTACCATTCCTCCACCTGGGGGACCCGGACGGTGAAGTCCCGGATGCCGATCCGGCCCAAAAGCTCCTGCCGCCGGGGAGACCCGGAGGCCAATACGATCCTTGCCATAGGCTTACCTCCCGGTGGAGCCGAAGCCGCCTGCGCCCCGGTCCGTCTCGTCCAGCTCCTCCGCCTGCACCAGAACAGGCCGCACCACCGGCGTCACCATCAGCTGGGCGATGCGGTCCCCGGGCTGAATGGTATAGCTGTCCTGGGACAGGTTCACCAGTCCCACGGAGATCTCGCCCCGATAGTCGCTGTCGATAACGCCCACGCCGTTGGACAGGGCGATGCCGTGCCTGAAGCCCATGCCGCTTCGCACGAATACCAGGGCCACATAATCAGGGGAGGGCAGGGCGATGGCAATGCCCGTAGGGATGCCCCGGCGCTGGCCCGGGGCCAGCGTCACGGCCTCGTCCACGCAGGCGCACAGGTCCATGGCTGCGGCTCCCGCCGTCTGATAGCGGGGCAGGGGAATCTCCCGGCCCATTTTCGGCGACACCGCCTTGATTTTAAGCTCCATTGTATCACTTGCTCCCATTGTATATAAAAACAATCTGTAAAAAAATCATGAATCCTGAAAAGGGCTTATTCCACGCCCCGGTAGAACAGCCCCCGGGTCAGCTCCTGGGGCCGGTAGTCGCTGCGGCCCTGATAAGCCCGCAGCACCCGGACGCACTCCTCCGGCGACTCCGTGGTAAACCGCAGCCGCGCCCGGGTAAGGCCCAGCTGCCGCCACTCCGGCTTATCCGCCAGAAACAGCACCCGGCTGTTCTCGATTTCGCACCGGTGGCCCCATTGCCCCACCAGGGGAAACCGCGCCCCGGTGCGGTCGATCAGATCATTGTCCTGGCCGCAGCGGCAGGCGGCGGAGCGGTCCGCATAGTCCCGCCCCGCGTCCCGGCAGCCCAGGCTGTTGCGGATGACGCAGTTTTCCATGATCATCAGCGGCAGGCGGCCGTATACCACCGCCTCGCAGGGCAGAACCTTCCGCAGATCCCGGATCTGCTGCCACCGCAGCTCCATGGACACCGCGGCGGCGGAAAGACCCAGCTCCCGCCAGAACAGCAGGGCCCCGCTGTTGAAAATATTCAGCCCCAGATCCCCCCATAGGGGAAGGCCCAGCCCATCGGCAATGGGCAGGTGTCCCAGATTGCCGATGGCCACGGCGGACAGGTGTTCCCGGTGCCGCTGCAAAAGCAGCCGCAGAGGCTCCTCGTCCTCTGTCCGGAAGATCCGGGGAAGCACCGCGCAGATCTGGGTCATGCCCGCCCAGCGGGCCAGGTCCATGCCGTCCAGCAGCTCTGCCGGGACATACACCATCCCGCACTGGGCCAGCTCCTCCGTCAGCTGTTCCGCCCGGGTGACGGAGCAGGTCAGCTGCGGCGTCTCCGGCCCCGGCAGGGCCGGGGGCAGGGGAGAGGGGGTTCCTGTCCGCCGCTGGGTTGGCTGGGTCAGAGCCATCTCCAGCTCCTCCAGCACTTGGCGGCGCATAGCGTTCACGGCGCTGGCCGGCAGCATCAGACCGTCCGCCAGCTCCACTTGGGTCTCCTTGGGCTCAAACACCGTGCCGCCGGTTTTTTCCAGCCGGATGCGCAGATCCTCCGCCGTCAGGGCCCGGTTCCGGGCCGCCTCCGGTACGGGACCTTCTGCCCGGACAGTGTGTCCTTTGGCGGAGGCCGTCAGCTGAGCGGGCACACCGGCCCGCAGGGTGCAGGACATGGTCACCGGTATCCGGCGGCGATCCTCCTTTTCATAGGCGGCCTTGGCCCGGGCAAACAGCTCCTTGGGCTCCGGCGCATTCTCCGGCCGGGTGCCGAACATCTCCGGACCCGTGCGGCCCCGGTAATAGCCGTCGGTGAAGCCGCTGCGGGAAAAGGCAGCTTCCAGCTGCCGGGATTCCTCCTGGGTGGGGGCGCGTTTTTCGTCCAGCAGGCGGCGATAGATGCCGGTGATCACCGCCACATATTCCGGCCGCTTCATGCGGCCCTCCAGCTTCAGGCACGCCACGCCCATATCGTCCAGCTCCTGCAGATACGCCGACAGATTGGCATCCTTCAGACTCAGAGGGTGGCCGCCGGAGGCCTTTTCATTAACGCCGTAGGGCAGGCGGCAGGGCTGGGCGCAGGCCCCCCGGTTGCCGCTTCGTCCGCCGATAACGGCGCTCATCCCGCACTGACCGGAGTAGCACATGCACAGGGCCCCGTGGACAAACACCTCGATCTCTGCGGGACAGTCCCGGGTGATGGCCGCGATGTCCCGGCGGCTCAGCTCCCGGGCCAGTACCACCCGCTCCAGACCCAGCTCCGCCGCGCGGCAGGCGCCGCCCAAGGTGTGCAGGCTCATTTGGGTGCTGGCGTGGAGGGGAACATCGGGCGCAATTTCCCGGGCCAGCCGCCACACGCCCCAATCCTGGATGAGGATAGCGTCCACCCCCATGTCCGAGGCTTTCTGCAAAGCCTGGGCGGCGGCGGGCAGCTCCCGGTCCGTCACCAGGGTGTTCAGGGTCAGATAGACCTTCACGCCCCGCAGGTGGCAATAGGCCACGGCGGCACGGAATTCCTCGTCGGTGAAGTTCCGGGCGCTGCGCCGGGCGTTGAGCCCGCCGAAGCCCATATACACCGCGTCGGCCCCATTCTGCACGGCGGCTACCATGGCCTCCCAGCCTCCGGCGGGGCTCAGCAGCTCGGTCATTGGCCCCGGCCCTGCTGGGCCTTGAACAGCTGACGGCGCAGCTCCGACGCCTCATTTTTGGCCTGAGTGGCCTCATCCAGATAGTTTTTCACTTGCCGGCGCAGATTCTCTGCCGCTGCCTGGTTTTTCAGCAGCTCGTCCGCCAGGTTCACCGCCGCCAGAACTGCCGCATCCGCCTGGCTCACATGCAGGGTCTCCTGGATCCGGTCCATTCGCTGGTCCACCAGGGCGCCTACCTTTTTCATATACTCCGCGCTTTCGTCCGCCACCAGGGTATACTCCTGGCCGCAGATGCTCATCGTCACTTTATTCGCCATGTTGCCCTCCCATTTATGTAAACCGAAAAGTTAGTCACACCAATACAGAGTCCATTATACCACAAAATCCCGCCGGGAAAAGCTTTTTCTGGCGAAAAGGAGAATTTTGTGAAAAACCCGCTGCGGCGGCTTTACGAACCGGGGGTTTTCGTGTAAAATAAAGTAATTAAACCATGGAAAGAGGGGAGGCGCGGCATGAGCGGCTATATTCTGCGGGACAGTGAGCCCAGCATCGTCCTGACGGCGGATCAGGTGGATCGCCTGGTGAAAAACGGCGACGGCGACGCCGCGCTTTTGTATCTGCTGCTGATGCGGGCAGACCGCGGGGTCACGGAGCAGGAGCTTCAGTCCCGGCTGCGGTGGAGCCAGCTGCGGCTGAATGCGGCGGAGGGAGCCTTGCAGCAGCTGGGGCTGATCCAGCGTCCGGCGGAGACACCAGCCCCTGCGCCGGCGGAGGAGCGCCCGGTATACAGCGCCCAGGACCTGGCCCAGCTGTTGGAGGACGACCGGTCCTTCCGGATGCTGATTCCCCAGGTGGAGGAAAAGCTGGGCCGCAGGCTGAAAACGGCGGATCTGCAGATTCTGGCGGGCCTGTATGACGATATGGGCATGCCGGCGGATGTGATCTATCTGCTGGTGAACCACTGTATTGCCCGGTCCGAGGAACGATACGGCCCCGGCCGCCGGCCCACCCTGCGCCAGATCGAGAAGGAGGGCTACTATTGGGCCCGGCAGGGCCTGTTTGACCAGGACAGCGCCGCCCGTTATCTGAAAACCTGGCGGGAAAAGCAGCAGGGGCAGGCCGCGTATATGCAGGTGCTGGGCCTGGGCCAGCGCCGTCCGGTGGCCAGTGAAGAAAAATACATCTCCGACTGGATGGACAAGGGCTTTCCGCCGGAAACGGTGGCCCTGGCCTATGACAAGACGGTGTTCTATAAAAAGCAGCTGGAGTGGCGGTATCTCAACGGGATCCTCCGCCGCTGGCACGAAAACGGCTGGCATACGCCGGAGGAGGTCCAGCAGGGCGACGCCAAAAAGTCCGCCGCGCCTCCGGACCAGAAGCCGGATAAAAACGATTCCCGCATGGGAAAGTATATGAAGTGGTAAAGGAGGGGACCCTATGCCCTACGACGGTAAAATTCTCAGTCGGGCCATGGCCCGCTTTGATGAGGACAAGCAACGCCGGACCCAGCAGTTCCGGGAGCGGCAGCAGCGTCTGTTTTGCCGGGAGCCGGAGCTGGCGGATATCGACCGCCGCCTGCGCGGCACCATGAGCCAGATCATCTCCCGGGCTCTGCGGCAGGGGAAGGATCCCGTTCCCGCCATCCACGCCATCCGGGATGAGAATCTGGCCCTCCAGCGCCGCCGGGGGGAGCTTCTGGAGGCTATGGGCTATCCTGCCGACTATCTGGAGGAAAAGCCCCGGTGCGCCCGGTGCGGCGACGCAGGCTTCCGGTCCGACGGGACCATGTGCCCCTGTCTGCGCAGCTACTACGCCCGGGAGCAGATCGCCGAGTTGTCCCACTTGCTGGATATCGGCTCTCAGAGCTTTGATACCTTCCAGCTGAGCTGGTACTCCACCGACCGAAACGGTCTGCCGCGCTCTCCCCGGGAGACGGCGGAGCGGAATCTGGAGATCTGCCGCCGGTTTGCCCGGGACTTCCGTCCCGGTGCACAGAACCTGCTGCTGTTCGGCGACCCGGGCCTGGGCAAGACCTTTCTGTCTGCCTGCATTGCCCGGGTGGTCAGCGAGGACGGCTTCTCCGTGGTGTATGACACGGCGGGCCACATTTTTGCCCAGTTTGAGGCATCAAAATTCCGCCGGGATGACGTGGACGAGCCGGACGAGAGCGTGGAGCGCTGCATGGCCTGCGATCTGCTGATCCTGGACGACCTGGGCACGGAGATGACCACAGCCTTTGTTCAGAGTGCCCTGTACCAGCTGCTCAACAGCCGCCTTCTGGCAGGAAAGAGCACCATCATCAGCACCAATCTGGACCCCGATCAGATCGGCAGGCGATACTCCGCCCAGATTATGTCCCGGCTGGAGGGGGAGTTTGAACTGCTGCCCTTTATCGGGCAGGACATCCGCCGCCTGAAACGGGAACAGCAGCGCTGACCGGCCATATCCTGCTCCCGCGCGGGATTTTTCGCATGGGAACGGGTTTAACAACCGAAAACGTTACCAATGGAGGAAACAAACGGTTTGTCAATACTCAAAAACACCGCATGAGACCAGACGATGGACAGCACATAATTTCATCAGAATAAAGAAAACGCGAATAATCTGCAAATATCGTAACGGAATTGTAAAGATTTTTTGTGCAAAGTGGGGATTGACTTTTTCTGTAAAAAAATTATCATATTGGACGGAAAGCAAAAGGATTCGTACCCTTTTGCTTCAAATCGTTACATTGTATGTATGAAGGAGGAGAAAAAATGGTAAGCTTTCTGATTTGCCTGGCCTTGCTGATCGGCGGTTATTTCGTCTATGGCAAGGTGGTGGAAAACACCTTCGGGCCGGACGACCGCGAGACCCCCGCTGTGAAGATCAACGACGGTGTGGACTATGTGGTTCTGCCTCAGTGGAAGCTGTTCATGATCCAACTGCTGAACATCGCGGGCCTTGGCCCCATCTTCGGCGCAATGCAGGGTGCTCTGTGGGGCCCCATCGTGTTCCTGTGGATCACCTTTGGTACGATCTTTGCCGGTGCTGTGCATGACTATTTCTCCGGCATGATGAGCGAGCGCAACAACGGCGCTTCCATTTCCGAGATTTCCGGTATCTACCTGGGCGGGTTCATGAAGAACGTCATGCGCGTGTTCAGCGTGGTGCTGCTGATCATGGTGGGCACCGTGTTCGCCGTGGGTCCTGCGGGCCTGATCGTGACCCTGTTCAAGAACGGCGGCTCCACCGGCGTTGTTACCACCACCCTGTTCTGGCTGGTCATCGTTCTGGTGTATTATTTCATCGCCACCTTTATTTCCATCGACAAGATCATCGGCAAGATCTATCCTCTGTTCGGCATTTGCCTGATCATCATGGCCGTGGGCGTTGCCGTCGGCATCTTTGTCAAGCCTGAGTACACCATCCCCGAGATCTGGGATCACTTCGGTTCCATGCATCCCAAGGGAACTCCCGTGTGGAGCTTCATGTTCATCACCGTGGCCTGCGGCGCTATCTCCGGCTTCCACTCCACCCAGAGCCCCCTGATGGCTCGCTGCATGAAGAGTGAGAAGCAGGGCCGCTTCGTGTTCTACGGCGCCATGGTTTCCGAGGGCGTTATCGCCCTGGTGTGGGCCGCTGCCGGCTGCGCTCTGTATGAGGTCACCGGCGGTCTGAACACCGGTCTGGCCGAGATTCTGGCCAACGGCCAGTCTGCCGCCATCTACGATGTGTGCATCAAGACCATGGGCAAGATCGGCGTGGCTCTGGCCATGCTGGGCGTCATCGCCTGCCCCATTACCTCCGGCGATACCGCCTTCCGCAGCGCTCGTCTGGTGCTGGCCGACTGGTTCAAGATCGACCAGAAGAAGTGGAAGAACCGTCTGCTGCTGTGCGTGCCCGTCCTGGGCGTCGGCGCTGTCCTGGGCGTGGGCAATGCTCTGGGCTTCATCGACTACTCCGTGATTTGGCGTTACTTCAGCTGGACCAACCAGACCCTGGCCATGATCGTTCTGTGGGCCGCCTCCATGTATCTGTTCTATGAAAAGAAGAACTACTGGATCACTGCTGTGCCTGCTACCTTCATGAGCGCCGTCTCCGCTACCTACTTCCTGCTGGGCAACGAGTGCCTGGGCCAGTTCATCAACCACAAGACCGCCGAGGGCGCTGCCGTTTACAACACCGCCGTGGCTTATCCCATCGGCATTGCTGTGGCCGTTCTGTTCCTGGGTATCTTCCTGTATACCATCAAGAAGCGGCACACCCAGCCTCACTATGAGACTCTGGGCAAGTAATCTGACCCTTTAACTATTTCGCAAAGCGGCAGGCATCTCCTGCCGCTTTGCCCCTATGGGAGGACATGCTATGATCTTTGCACCTGCGCGCCTTGGCAGCGTCACGCTGGACAACGAGACGCTGGCGGCGGACAAAAAGGGCTGCCGCCGCTTCGGCCCCTGCGGCGTGGGCGAAAAGGCCCTGTATCTCAACAGCTTTTTCATTGACCGGCACTACTATGTGGCGCTGGAGTCGGTGCGCCGTGTGTTCAAGCGGGTGGCTATGAGCAAGGGCGGCTTTACCGGTAAGGGCGCCTTCGGCTCCATCCCCTATCTGGTGGTGGAGTATGACGACGGTGCGCAGAAGCAGTGCAACTTCAAGCACGAGGCGGATGTGGACAATCTGCTGGCCTATCTGGCCAAGATCTGCCCGGATCTGCCTCTCCAGAGCCAGAAGGTGGAGCGCCATATGGCCCAGCAGCAGGCTCAGGAGGCCCGCCGCTATCTCAAGGAGCTGACGCCCCAGGCCCAGAGCGAAAAGGAACGCCTGGAGCAGGCCCGCGCCTTCCTGGAGGACCACACCAATCTGACCCGCCGCCTGTCCCAGGCGGCCAAGGCCAAGCGGGTCAATGACCGTTCCAACCCCAGCTACAAATGGGTGGCCCTGGCCATCGTTATCGCCGGTGTTGCCGCTTTGGTGTATGGCATCATCACCATGGTCCGGGGAACCAGCAGCCTGGGCATCTACTTTGCCCTATTTGGCTTTGCGGCAGTGTTTCTGTTCTCCGGTGCGCATGTGCTGCCCACCGCCCGCAACAACAAGACGGCCCTGTCCCGGGAGTGGGAACAGGCCCAGGCGGATCTGGCGGCGGTGCTGCCCAAGGACTTTCCTCTGCCTGCCCGCTATGCCCACCCGGTGGTGCTGACCCGGATGATCCGCGTTCTGCGGGAGGGCCGGGCCCAGACTGCCGATCAGGCGCTGGAGGTGGTGAAGCAGGACCTGAAGGCCCTGACCGCCGACGTTCAGGTGGAGCAGTGGGAGTATGACGAGGTAGTGGCCATAAAGCCCATGTTTCTGCTGTCCGACTATCAGTAAATATGTTTCAAAGAAGAAATGCGGCTGACCATGGTCAGCCGCATTTCTTCTTTGTTATTTCAGGAATGACCCGTAGTCGGGATCACCCGTGCATGGGGCAGCCGTGGGGAGTGGGCCCCCGGCGCTGCGCCCGGACCTGGATCATCTCTCCGGCGATGCTGACGGCGATCTCCTCCGGCGTCACCGCCAGGATGGGGGTGCCGATGGGGGTGTGCACCAGGGCGATGGCCTCCTCCGAAATGCCCGCCTCCCGAAGCCGCTGGTTCACCGACGCGGTTTTGCGACGGGAGCCGATGACTCCCACATAGGCGAAGGCCCCCCGCAGCACCTGGTCCTCCACCTGGAAGTCCCGCATATGGCCGCTGGTCATGATGACCACAAAGTCCTCCTCCGTCACGGTGAGATAGTCGCTGATGCGGGTGAAATCCCCGCAGATCACCTGCTCCGCCGTGGGGAACAGGGAGGTGTTGGCCAGCTCCGGCCGGTCGTCGAATACCACCGGGCGGAAGTCCACCGTGGTCAGCAGAGGGCACAGGGCCTGAGAAATGTGTCCCGCGCCGAACAGCAGCGCCCGCTGACCGATAGGCAGAGGCAGGGAGATGTATCCCGCTGCCATGGAAAAGCCCGGGGTCCGCAGGGCCTGGGCAATATCCTCCGGCAGACTGCCGGCAGCGACGGTTTCCTTATCCAACAGCGCCGGAGCGGAGCCGTCCTCCGCCAGCACCAGCCACCCGGCGGTGTGCTGCTCCAGCAGAGCCAGGGCCCGGCTGGCGGTGTCGTTCCACAGGGGATCCTCCGCCGGAATGAACTGGAAATGGGCCGTGACGTCGCCGCCGCAGACCATGCCGATATCCCGCTCCGGAGTCTGGTGCAGGGGAAACTCCCGGATGCAGGAGCGGCGCTGGTCCAGCAGCTCCCGGCACAGTTGGATGCTGCGCCCCTCCACCGCGCCGCCGCCGATGGTACCCACCAGGCGGCCTTCGGCTCCCACCAGCATCTGTGCTCCGGCCTTCCGGGGGGCGCTGCCCCGGTCGGCGATCAGCGTCACCAGCACCGTGTCCCGGCGCTTCTCCACCTCGTAAAACAGTTGGGAAAAAATCTGCTTCATGACGTTATCCTTTTTTCCAGGCTTCCGTCTCCTCCAGCAGCCACTGACGCCAGGCATCCACGCCCAGGCCGGACTTGGCGGAGATGGGGAAAATCTTCAGGTTGGGATTGCGCCGGTGAGCGTACTCCACCACCTTGTCCATATCGAAGTCGAAATACGGCAGCACGTCGATCTTGTTGATAATCAGCGCGTCGCACACTGTGAAGATCAAGGGGTACTTCAGGGGCTTGTCGTGGCCCTCGGGCACGGAAAGGATCATGGCGTTTTTCACCGCGCCGGTGTCGAACTCCGCAGGGCACACCAGGTTGCCCACATTCTCCAGCACCACCAGGTCCAGGTCATCGGTGCCCAGCTCCCGCAGTCCCTGCTCGGTCATCCCGGCGTCCAGGTGGCACATGCCGCCGGTGTGCAGCTGGATGGACCGGACCCCGGCGTTGGCCATGGCGGCGGCGTCCACGTCGGAGTCGATGTCCGCCTCCATAACGCCCATGCGCAGCTGATCCTTCAGGCCCTCCACGGTCCGCAGCAGGGTGGTGGTCTTGCCGCTGCCCGGAGAGGACATCAGATTCAGCAGGGAGGTGCCCTGCGTTTTCAGCTGCTGCCGGACCCGGTCCGCCTCCCGGTCGTTGTCGGCGAAAACGCTTTCCTTCACCTGGATGATCTTATATTTGTCCATAGTTACGCCTCGTTTCTGTGGATTTTTCAGCAGTATACCATATTTGTCATGAATATGCAAACGACGCGACAAAAAATACCGGAATATGCCAAAAATTATTTGCGTTACCCACCGGACTGGGGGTATAATGAGGGGACAAGAAGGAGGCAGATAGCATGATCTCGACAAAAGGACGGTACTCCATCCGGATCCTTTTGGACCTGGCAGAGCACCGCAGCGGCGGCTACATCCCTATGAAGGAGGTGGCAGCGCGGCAGAATATCTCGCTGAAATACATCGAGAAGCTGATGCCTGCGCTGAAGACTGCCGGATTCATTGAGAGCGTCCACGGCATCGGCGGCGGCTACCGCCTGGGGCGGGGGGGGGGGACATGCACCCTGTGGGACATCCTGCAGTGCTCCGAGGGGAACCTGGCCCCGGTAAGCTGCCTGAAGGACGGGGCGGGTCTCTGCGCCCGGTCCGCCGAGTGCCGCACCCTCCCGGTGTGGGAGGAATACTACCGGATGACCCGGGACTATTTTTCCGGTGTCACTCTGGCGGATCTGATGGACACCCCCCAGGGGGACAACTACGTCATTTGAATATACGCCGCCCGGACCGGAACTGCCCATCCCAGCCTGGGCGGCGTATATTTTCCGGGTTCGACGAAAAAAGCGGTTGCAAAACGGCAGGGAGTTTGGTATAATCAGCGGGTAACAGATGCGCAGGGTTAGTACATCGGTAGTACATCGGCTTCCCAAGCCGAGGAGGCGGGTTCGATTCCCGTACCCTGCTCCATAAAACGAAAGACCGCCAAGGGCGGTCTTTCGTTTTATGGTATGCTCTACTGATGAAAAATTACTGTATTGAGGACACTGTTATGAATTACTATGCATATACGTCCATTCCAACCGACCCTGTTTTTCTGAGCTTGAACGGCTGCAAGAACTGGGGTACATTACACCAGCGCATCCGTAAGGCGTTTGGGTTTCCGGATTACTACGGAGAAAACTGGGATGCCATGTGGGATTGCCTGACGGACGTATTCTTGCGGCCGGTGCAGAGACACATCGTTGTGGAAGGCTTTGCTTCTATGCCCCAAGAGCTGCAGGAGTATGCCGCACCGATGCAGGAGATTTTCAGCGACCTTCAGGAGAAATATCCTTGGGTATCGATCACATACCGCTGATTGCAGACACAACAAAACCTGTGGGCAATCACAAAGCGAGGGCTTTAAGAGAAATCTTGAAGTCCTCGCTTTGTTGTGTCCGGAATCCATTGCGGCATATGGACTTTCAGGCGTTACGCCCTCAAAAGAGCCTATTATCCATGCGGCGAACCGGCTTCTCGATGCGTTTGTTTACAAATAATTCAAAGCCTTCCACTTGACAAGGGCGGCGGTGGGTGGTAAACTGCGTTTAGCACTCAGGAAGTTGGAGTGCTAACGGAGAAACGATATGGAAATGACCGATCGAAAAAAGCAAATACTGAAGATCGTCGTGGAAGAATATGTGGCGGCGGCGGAGCCGGTGGGCTCCAAGGCCATTGCCCAGCGGATGCCCGGAAAGATCAGCTCTGCCACCATTCGCAATGAGCTGGCGGATCTGACGGAAATGGGCTATCTGGAGCAGCCGCACACCTCCGCCGGGCGGGTCCCCTCCGCCAAGGGCTATCGGCTGTACGTCAACGAGCTGATGGAGCATCGCGCCCTGAGCCGGGAGGAGGAGGATAAGCTCAACGCCTCTCTGGCGGAGAAGCTGGCGGGGACGGATCAGCTCATGGCCCGGGCAGGCCAGATGGTGTCCTCCTTTGTGGGTTATCCGGCCTATACCGTGGCGGATCACAAGACGGCCGCCACCGTGCGGCGGTTCGAGCTGATTCCGGTGGACGCCAACAGCTTCATTGCCGTGGTGATGCTGTCGGACAGCCAGGTGAAAAGCCAGCTGCTGCCGCTGCAATTGCCGGTGGCCGACGGCGGCCTGCCGGACATGAGCCATCTGCTGAACACCCATTTCACGGGGATCGGCCCGGAGGATATGAACGGACGGCTCATGAGCCTGTCCGAGCAGGTGCCCGGCCAGTGGTTCCTGCCGCTGAACCAGGTGGTGGAATACGCCGGGCGGCTATTGAAGGAAGCAAACAGCCAGGAGGTCTTTCCCAGCGGGGCCAAGGAATTCCTGCGGTTCCCGGAATACCGGGACGCGGACAAGGCCCACGACCTGATGACCTTTATGGTGGACAATAAAGAGCAGCTGCCGGCGCCCACGGAGGGCGGCCCGGTGCAGATCCTCATCGGCCCGGAAAATCTCAGCGAGGCCCTGCGGGACAGCAGCGTGGTGGTGGCCAGCTATGACATCGGAGACAATATGCGGGGACTGGTGGGCGTGGTCGGACCCACCCGGATGGACTACGCCACTGTGGCGGCGCGCCTGAGCTACTTTGCAGAGAGCCTGGGCCGCATGTTCGGGAAGAACCAGCTGCCCCCCAAGGAGGACCAGGAAACATGAGCGAGAATGTGAATCAGGAAAACAAGCAGGAACAGGAAAACACGGACACACCGGAGACCCAGCCCCAGCAGGAGCCGTCTCCGGAAACGGCGGAGGAGACCTTCACCGTTACCCGGGATCAGATGGAAAAAATGGAGCAGCTGGCCAAGATGGTGTCCGACGCCAGCGACAAATATCTGCGTTTGGCGGCGGAGTACGACAACTACCGCAAACGCACCGCCAAGGAAAAGGAGAGCCTGTACGGCGACGCCAAGGCCGACACCGTGAAGCCCTTCCTGGAGGTGCTGGATAATCTGGAGCGGGGCCTTTCCCAGTTTGAAGAGGGCGACCCCCACCGCCAGGGTATGGAAATGATCTGCAGGCAGTTCATGACCGTGCTGGAAAAGCTGGGGGTGCAGCAAATTGAAGCGCTGGGCCAGCCCTTTGACCCTGCCCGCCACAACGCCGTGATGCATGTGGAGGACGAGAACGCCGGAGAAAACACCGTGGTGGAGGTATTCCAGCAGGGATATGCCATGGACGACAAGGTCCTGCGGTTCGCCATGGTGAAGGTAGCCAACTGAAAGGAGCTTGTGCTATGAACGGAAAGAGACTGTATAAGAGCCGCGACAACCGGATGATCTCCGGCGTGTGCGCGGGAATCGCGGAATATTTCGGCATTGACCCCACGCTGGTCCGTTTGGCCTGGGTGGTGTTCAGCCTGCTGGGCGGCAGCGGACTGCTGGCGTATATCATCGCCGCCATCATCGTGCCGGAGAATCCGGCGGACTGATGACGGAGATCATCCTGCTTTTTTGACAGACTAAAATTTTATTTCATATATTCAGGAGGCAATTATTATGTCTAAAGTTATCGGTATCGACCTTGGCACCACCAATTCCTGCGTAGCCGTCATGGAGGGCGGCGAGGCAGTTGTTATCCCCAACGCAGAGGGCAACCGCACCACCCCGTCCGTGGTGGCATTTTCCAAGACCGGCGAGCGCATGGTTGGCCAGGTGGCCAAGCGCCAGGCCATCACCAACCCCGACCGCACCATCTCCTCCATCAAGCGCGAGATGGGCTCCGATCACCGGGTGAGCATCGACGGGAAGTCCTACACGCCCCAGGAGATCAGCGCCATGATCCTGCAGAAGCTCAAGAGCGACGCCGAGGCCTATCTGGGCAGCCCCGTCACCGAGGCCGTTATCACCGTGCCCGCCTACTTTACCGATGCTCAGCGTCAGGCCACCAAGGACGCCGGCAAGATTGCGGGTCTGGATGTGAAGCGTATCATCAACGAGCCCACTGCCGCGGCCCTGGCCTATGGCGTGGACAAGGAGCAGGCCCAGAAGATCATGGTGTACGACCTGGGCGGCGGCACCTTCGATGTGTCCATTCTGGAGATCGACGACGGCGTGATCGAGGTTCTGGCCACCGCCGGCAACAACCGCCTGGGCGGCGATGATTTTGACCAGTGCATCATGAAGCATCTGGTCAGCGAGTTCAAGCGCACCGAGGGCATCGACCTGTCCGGCGACAAGGTGGCCATGCAGCGCCTGAAGGAGGCCGCCGAGAAGGCCAAGATCGAGCTGTCCGGCGTTACCACCAGCAACATCAACCTGCCCTATATCACCGCCGACGCCACCGGCCCCAAGCACCTGGACGTGACCCTGACCCGTGCCAAGTTCAACGAGCTCACCGGCCATCTGGTGGACGCCACCATGGGCCCCGTGCGTCAGGCCATGTCCGACGCCGGTCTGAAGCCCTCTGACCTGTCCAAGGTCCTGATGGTGGGCGGCTCCAGCCGTATCCCCGCCGTGGTGGAGGCCGTGAAGAACTTCACCGGCAGCGAGCCCTTCAAGGGCATCAACCCCGATGAGTGCGTGGCCATGGGCGCGGCCCTGCAGGCCGGCGTGCTGACCGGCGATGTAAAGGGTCTGCTGCTGCTGGACGTGACCCCGCTGTCTCTGGGCATCGAGACCATGGGCGGCGTGTGCACCCGCCTGATCGAGCGCAACACCACCATCCCCGTGAAGAAGAGCCAGATCTTCTCCACTGCCGCCGATAACCAGACCTCCGTGGAGGTCAACGTGCTCCAGGGTGAGCGCGAGATGGCTGCCGCCAATAAGAGCCTGGGACGCTTCCACCTGGACGGCATCGCTCCGGCCCGCCGCGGCGTGCCCCAGATCGAGGTGACCTTCGACATCGACGCCAACGGCATCGTCAACGTGTCCGCCAAGGACCTGGGCACCGGCACCGAGCAGCACATCACCATCACCTCCTCCTCCAACATGAGCAAGGACGACATTGAGAAGGCCGTGAAGGAGGCCGAGCAGTATGCCGCCGAGGACGCCAAGGTCAAGGAGAAGGTAGAGGTCCGCAACCAGGCCGACCAGATGGTCTATCAGTCCGAAAAGACCCTCAGCGAGGTGGGCGACAAGCTGCCTGAGAGCGAGAAGGCCCCCATCCAGGCCGGTATCGACAAGCTGAAGGAGACTCTGAAGGGCGAGGACACCGACGCCATCAAGGCTGCCACCGAGGAACTGACCCAGCTGTTCTACAAGATGAGCGAGAAGCTGTATCAGCAGCAGGCGCCCCAGGGTGATGCCGGTCAGGCCGGCGCCCAGGGCGGTCCCACCGGCGACCAGGGCGGCCAGTATTACGACGCCGACTACAAGGTCGTGGATGACGACGACAAGAATAAGTAAGTGAAAATATACCACCGGAAAGGGGCAGGGCTTCCTGTCCCTTCCTGTGGTGTTCCGGGATAAAAGACCCAGAGAAGGGAGCGGGCCTTTATGGCAGACAAACGCGATTATTATGAGGTCCTGGGCGTGGAAAAGGGCGCCAGCGAGGACGAGATCAGAAAAGCATACAAAAAGCTGGCCCGGAAGTATCACCCGGACATGAACCCCGGCGACAAGGCGGCCGAGGAGAAGTTCAAGGAGATCAACGAGGCCAACGAGGTGCTGTCCAACCCCGAAAAGCGCCAGAAATACGACCAGTTCGGCTTTGCCGGGGTGGACCCCAACTATGGCGCGGGCCAGGGCGGCGCATACGGCGCAGAGGGCTTCGACTTCGGCGACCTGGGCGATATTTTCGGCAGCTTCTTTGGCGGCGGCTTCGGCGGCGGCCAGCAGCGGCGCAACGGCCCCCGCCGGGGCGAGAGCATCCGGGCCAGCGTCTCCGTAGACTTCACGGAGGCGGCCTTCGGCTGCGAAAAATCCGTGACGGTGGACCGCAGCGAGCCCTGCCCCACCTGCAAGGGCAACGGCTGCGCCCACGGCACCACGCCGGAGGTGTGCCCCGACTGCCACGGCACCGGCACCGTGACCCAGGCCCAGCGGACGCCCTTCGGCGTCATGCAGAGCCAGGGACCCTGCCAGAAGTGCCGGGGCACCGGCAAGATCATCCACCAGCCCTGTCCTGATTGCCGGGGCAGCGGACGCATCCGCAAGCGCCGGACCATCCGGGTGACCATCCCCGCCGGTATCGACAACGGGCAGACCATCTCCCTGCGGGGCCAGGGCCATGCCGGGTCCAACGGCGGCCCCAGCGGCGACCTGCTGATCACCGTGATGGTGCGGCCCCACGAGATCTTCCGGCGGGAGGGAACGTCCGTGTTCTGCGAGGCACCCATCACCTTCACCCAGGCGGTGCTGGGCGCGGAGCTGGAGATTCCCACCATCGACGGGCGGGTGAAGTATACCATCCCCGAGGGCACCCAGACCGGCACTGTGTTCCGGCTGCGGGGCAAGGGCATCCCGGTGCTTAACGGCCGGGGCCGGGGCGACCAGTATGTCACCGTTACCATTGAGACGCCCCGGGACCTGAACCGGGAGCAGAAGGAAGCCCTGAAGAGGTTCAGCGAGACTCTGGGCGAGGGCAACTACGAAAAGCACCGCAGCTTTTTCGGAAAGAAGAAGTAAGCCATGTACCTTGCCGATTATCACGTACATTCCACCTGTTCCCCGGACGGACACCAGACCATGGCCCAGGCGGCGGAGGCCGCCGTCCGGCAGGGCCTTAATGAGCTGTGTATCACCGACCATGTGGACACCCTGTACTGGGATGATTTCCGTCCCCGGTGGGATTTTGACTGGGACGAGGCCCGGCGCCAGTTCCGGGAGGCCCAGGCCCTGTGGGGGGACCGGATCACCCTGCGGCTGGGGGCGGAGTTGGGCGACGCTCAGTACGGCTTTGACCGGGCCGTCCATATGATGGACGGTGCACCGGTGGATTTTGTCATCGGGTCCGTGCACCTGGGCGGAAAAAAGTTTGGCAACATGGACCTGTACTATATTGAAAAAGGTGACGAAGCGTATTATGATAGTGTCATCGACAGCTATCTGGACAGCGTTCTGGAGCTGGCCCGGTGGGGACAGTTTCAGGTGCTGGGTCATCTGACCCTGCCGCTGCGGTATATCAACGAGCACCACGGGGAGCATATGACGTTCCGCCGCCATATGGATCGGGTGGAGGAGGTCCTCCGCACTGTGATCCCCAAGGGGGTGGGCATCGAGTGCAATACCAACCGGGGAAACGAGCCCCTGCCGGGGCCGGAGATCCTGCGGCTGTACCGCCGCCTGGGGGGCGAGGTCGTCACCCTGGGCAGTGACGCCCACCGGCCCGGGGACGTGGGCTGCTTCATCCGGCAGCGCCAGGAGCTGCTGCGGGAATGCGGCTTCCGCTATTTTACCACATTTGAACAGGGCAAGCCGCGGTTTCAGGCCCTGTGAACCACCCGAGAGGAGCATAGCATCATGAAAATTGCCATTGGCTGCGATCACGGCGGCTATCTGCTGAAGCAGGACATTCTCATCTGGCTGGAGGAGCACGACATCGACTTTGAGGATGTGGGCTGCTTCTCCACCGAAAGCGTGGACTATCCCATTTATGGCGAAAAGGTGGCCCGGCTGGTGGCCTCCGGCGCATGCGAGAAGGGTATCGTCATCTGTACTACCGGCATTGGCATCTCCATTGCCGCCAACAAGGTCAAGGGTATCCGCTGCGCCCACTGCACCGATTCCCTGTCTGCCGAGATGACCCGCCGTCACAACGATGCCAACGTGCTGGCCCTGGGTGCGGGCATCACCGGCCCCAACCTGGCCAAGCGTATTGTGGAGGTGTTTCTGAACACCGAGTTTGAGGGCGGCCGCCATGCCCGCCGGGTGGGTCAGCTGGACAGCATCCAGCCCTGAAGCATTTGCATGAACGGAGGTGCGCGCCATGACCACAAAAGGATATCATCGCTACCGGGGGCGGAATACCCGGGGCAAGGTGGCGCTGGTCGTTGTGCTGGTGCTGATCCTGCTGGCGGCGGTGGCCTATCTGCTGACCCAGGAGTATGTGGTGTATGATGACGAGGGCAAGGCCCATCTGGAGCTGCCCTGGTCCCGGAAGGAGCCGGAGAAGCCCCAGCCGGACTCCACGCCTGTGCCGGATGATGTGGACATCACCCGGGAGGAGCCCCAGCGGCAGAAGGTGGAGGCCATCCACGCCTGGGAGCTGCCATACGGCTGCCTGGGCAGCGACCCCGGCTATCTGCTGACGGACCGGGAGGCTGTGGCCGTCAACGTGAAGATGTATGACGGGTCCGTGGCGTATCACACGGCGGTGGCCTTGCCGGAAGGCATTCTCACCGGCGGACTGTCCACCAGCCGGAACCTCCAGACCATACTGGACAGCAACTGCTATACCGTGGCGCGGCTGGCGTGCTTCTGCGACAACGCCTTTGCCGACGCTCAGCAGGAGCAGGCGGCCCTGTGTGCTGCCGACGGGACCCTGTACCGGGACGGCTCCGGCCGCCGGTGGCTGGACCCCTCCAAGCCGGGGACCCTGCGGTATATCACGGACCTGGCCAAGGAGTGCGCCCAGATGGGCTTTGACGAGATTCTGCTGGATTGGTTCCTGTATCCCATCAGCGGCGATCAGTCGGCTCTGGAGCTGCCTGCCGACAAGACGGTGGTGCTGAAGGACTTTGCCCAGGCTCTGGAAAAGCAGCTGCCGGAGGGCACGGTGCTGTCCGTGGTGCTGCGGGAGACTCCGTCGGCGGACAACGGCGTCACGGCGGAGCTGCTGGCGTCCTGCTTCGACCGGGTGTATGTCATGCCCGATGCGGACGCATCGGCGCTGCCCACCGGCTATGACCGGGCCACGCGCGTGGTGACTATGGCCGGCTATGCACCCGAGAGCGGCAGCTATCTGGTGACGCAGTGAGCTGATTGTCTCGAAGCACGAAATAAGTTTCCGAAATCAATAAAAAATCCTCCGATAAGCTGCGGAAAATGTAGCTTTCGGAGGGTTTTCTTTTGCGCGGCGCTATGATACAATACTCTCTTGTGAACAGATTCGTAAGGAGGGGAAAGCAGTCCCATGGAAAAAGAGAACAAATTGGGCACCATGCCCATTTCCAAGCTCATCATCAACATGTCCCTGCCCATCATCGCGTCTATGCTGGTGCAGGCCCTATACAACATTGTGGACAGCGTGTTCGTGTCCCGGGTGTGCGAGCAGGCGCTGACCGCCGTGTCCCTGGCGTTTCCGGCCCAGAACCTGATGATCGGCCTGGCCACCGGCACCGCCGTGGGTGTCAACGCCCTGATGGGCCGGGCTCTGGGGGCCAAGGACCAGCAGCGGGCCAACGCCGTGGCCATCAACGGCGTATTCCTGGCGGTGGTGGGCTTTGTCATCAGCGCTGTGCTGGCGCTGCTGTTTGCGGGGCCCTTCTTCCGGTCCCAGACCCAAATCGACTACATCATCGACAACGGCATTGACTATCTGCTGATCTGCTGCTGCGGCTCCCTGGGGCTGTTCGGCGAGATCATGTTTGAGCGGCTTTTACAGGGCACCGGCCGGTCCATCCTGTCCATGTATACCCAGGGACTGGGCGCTATCGTGAATATTGTGCTGGACCCCATCTTCATTTTTGTGTTCGACATGGGCGTTACCGGCGCGGCGGTGGCCACGGTCATCGGACAGTTCTGCGGCTGTATTCTGGCACTGATCTTCAACCTGAAGAAGAACAAGGAGATCCATTTGCAGTTCCGGGGCTTCCGGCCCAATTGGCGGCTGGTGGGGAATATCTATGCCATCGGCCTGCCCAGCGTCATCATGGTGGCTATCGGCTCGGTGATGACCTTCTGCATGAACAAGATCCTCATTGCCTATCACTCCGCCAAGGAGACGGCAGCCACGGCCTTCGGCATTTACTTCAAGCTCAACAGCTTCATCTTTATGCCGGTGTTCGGCCTGAACAACGGCGTGGTGCCCATCGTGGCGTATAACTACGGGGCCCAGAACCGGCTGCGGATGGTGGAGACCATCAAGCGCAGCGCCATCTATGCCTCCTGCATCATGCTGGTGGGCATGGCGGTGTTCTGGTCCATTCCCGGGAGCCTGCTGAAAATTTTCGACGCCACGGACACCATGCTGCAGGTGGGCGTCCCCGCCCTGCGGATCATCTCCCTGAGCTTTTGCATGGCCGGCGCCTGCATCGCCCTGGGCAGCTCCTTCCAGGCCCTGGGCAAAGCGGTGTACTCCATGACCACCTCCATCATCCGGCAGCTGGTGTTCCTGGTGCCCATTGCCTATGTCCTGGCCCGGTACGGCCAGAGCATCGGCAACGACGACCTGGTGTGGTGGAGCTATCCCTTGGCGGAGATCGCGTCCCTGCTTGTGACCCTGGCCTTCTTCCGGCGGCTGTACCGGACCCTGATCGCGCCCCTGCCTGCCAGCGGCGGTGCGCCGGTCCGCGACGACTCCGATGACGATCCCATAGGAGTATAACTGAAAATGCTCTGCCCATGGGGCAGAGCATTTTCAGTTATACAGCGGCGGTCTCGGCGGCGGGCTTCTTTTCCGGCTCCTCCTGGCAGAAGGGGTATTCCAGCATCTGCGGCAGACGCATATAACGGCGGAAATCGTTGCAGAAGGCGGCATATTCGTACCCGGTGCAGATACGCTCGTCCATGACCACGCCGATGGGCATCATCTTTCGGGTCAGGTCGCCGGATATATAGTTTGGCACGGGCTTGCCCATGCACACAAACACGCTGGTGGTGCCGAATTCATAACAATGGTGGTGGATATAGCTGGTCTTGATGGAGGCCAGATTCGTGATGAACATGCTGGTGTGGAAGGGGGACAGTTCGATGATCTTCCGGGGCAGCAGACCGTGGCGGTCCAGATGATAGGCCAGCCACACGACGAATTTCGGCAGACCCGGCACGGAGAACATGAACTTGGCGAACTTGTCGGTGCTGTTGGACTGGTGCTCCGCCCGATTGGCGGCAATTGCGTCGGCAATTTTCTGATTCACGGTAAACACTGTGTCGTTCTCGTCCAGATACACCTTCAGCGTGGTCTCGTTGACTACCCCGTTGGCCTGTTTTTTCAGGATCACGAAGGACACGCAGAAGTGGTTGCGGCGGTAAATGCGGCCGTTCATGACGAAGTAGTTCAGCTTGGGATTGCGCAGCACCGCCTTGTAATAGGCGGAGATGATGACGCTCATATGGTTCAGCCGCACCCCAGCCCGGCGGTGGGTGCGGATGAAGTCCTTGATGATCTCCTCATCGATGTTCTCGGTGACGGAGTTCCAGGCGTCGTAGCGCTTGGGCATGATATAGGGAATGGCCGCCACCAGCGGCGGCAGGTCCTTTACGCGGGTTCCATCAGGGCGCATGGCAAAGCCCTCCTGTTTCGTTAGATAGGGGCATTATACGGCATATTAGCGGACAATGCAATGGATTATTAACAAAAATAACGGCCGGGCAGGAGAAAGCCGGAGAAAGGGGCGATCGGGATAACGTTTATGAGACGGATTTTCCGCTTTTTTATACTCCAAGAACTTCGCGCGCTTCATATGCTAATTAGTTGGGAAAATCGACCGTTTTCGGTGGACACCCCTGAAAAAAGGTGCTATACTATTCCTGAATACGACACAGTATTGTGTTTTTCGATTACATGCTTTGCAACGGGGTGATACGATGAAAACCATGCGTAGAGGGACAAGTATTTTGCTTTGCCTGGCGCTGCTGGTGGCGGCCATTCCGGTGATCCTGCCGGTGTTCACATCGGCCACCGCCGCCGATGACCAGGAGGAGCAGCTGCTGGGCACACTGAGCCAGCGCTTTGAAGCCAGCGGTCCGGGGGTCATTTCCTCCGGCTCCGGCGACGCCGGCGGCAAGTCCTACGGTGCGTATCAGTTCTCCAGCCGCAGCGACATTCCCCGGGCCTTTTTCCGGTGGTGCCAGTCCTCCTCGGATACATACTACCGCTCCATCGGCAACCGGCTCTCTGCCGCCTATGACGCCGACGGGGGCTACGGCTCCAATTTCGACGCCACCTGGCGGGCCCTGGCCAACGAGGACAGCGACGGCTTCCTGCGGGTGCAGCGGAACTATGTCCGCCGCAGCTACTATGACCCCATCGTCCGGTCCATTGAGTCCGCTGTTCCCGGCTTCGACATGGATAACTACAGCATCGCCCTGCGCAACGTGTTCTGGTCCCGTGCCGTGCAGCACGGAGTGGGCGGCTCCTCGGGCTTTTCCAGCAGCGATGGACGGGGCGGCGCCACCGGCGTCATTATGCGGGCCTTCGATGCTCTGGGCGGCTTTGCCAATCAGCCTGAGGCCCAGCTCATCGAGGCCATTTACAACGAAAGCGGCGCCGTGCGGGAGCCTCAGTCAGACTCCTACGGCGTTATGACCGGCCCCACCGCCGACAAGTACGGCGTCACCGGCAAGGTGCTGAAGTATTACGATGGCAACTCCGGCGACGTGCAGCTGGGCGTATACGCCCGCCTGCGGATCAACGAGCCCGCCAAGGCCCAGGTCATGCTGGCGGATTACGGCTTCAAGGATGCCACGGTGGGGGAGGGCGTGTATCAGCTGCGCTCCTCTGCCAACAGTAACCTGACCGCCACCCCTGGCTCCTCGGGCCTGACCCTGAACGCCGTGGGCAGCGGCAAAAACCAGCAGTTCCGCCTGGATTATCATGCCAGCGGGTACTATACCATCACCTGCCAGGAAAACGGCCTGCGGCTGACCGCCGGGAAAAACGGCGTTACTCTGGCCAAAGCCTCCACGGATAACGGTCAGCTGTGGAAGGCCGCCGTATACAACAGCGGCTTCTCCCTGCAAAACCGGGGCACGGGCAGCTATCTGTCCGTTTCCTCCAACGCCGCAGGCGGCCGCCTGATCCTGGCGGATACGGCCATGCAGTGGCAGCTGGCCCTGGCCGGGGCGGGCTGGACTCTGGACGGCGCGTCCTATCCCACGGTAAACTCCACCCTGACGGTGGGGCAGACGGGCTTTCCCTTCCGGGGCACCCTGCGCAACGCCTATGACATCCGCCGGGTGACGGTGTCCATCCAGAGATCCAACGGCTCCAATGCCATTACCCCCGCCACAGCTGCGCCCAACGCCAAGAGCTATGACCTGTCCCGGCTGGACGACGCCGTGGCCTTCTCCCGGCTGGGTGTGGGCGGCTATACCCTGGTCATCGCGGCGGAGAATACCGCCGGGGACAACTACCGCCTGGAGTCCAAGTTCTACGTTACCGACGGCTCCTATGTGGTGTCCTTCGACCCCTGCGGCGGCACCTGCTCCGAGAGCACCCGCCTGGTATCCGCCGGTCAGAAGTACGGCAATCTGCCCACGGCGGTGAAGGACGGCTGCGCCTTTGTGGGCTGGTTCACCCAGCCCGACGGCGGCCAGCAGATCACCGCCAACAGCACCACCGGCGCCAGCAACATTACCCTTTACGCCCACTATCAGGGGCAGTATACCTATCAGTTTGTGAACTACGACGGTTCCGTGTATGCCCAGGGGAAGCTCACCGCGGGACAGACCATTCCCCGTCCCACCGGAACGCCTACCCGTCCCGCTGACAGCCAGTATACCTATACCTTCACCGGCTGGCAGGGCTACACCAACGGCATGACCATCTCCGGCAACGTGACCTTTACCGCTCAGTATGCGGCCAAGGCCGTGGAGTCCGTCCCCAAGGAGATCACCACCGGGGCCTACCGCATCGCCGACAGCTATCTGCGGGCCATCCCCATGGGCACCACTGCCCGCCAGCTGCTGGCAAACCTGTCCCCCAGCGATTACATTACTCTGCCGGTTCAGGGCGACAGCCTGGTGGGCACCGGCATGACCGTCACCTATGCCAGGGACGGCCAGACCATCCAGACCCTGACCACCGTGGTCACCGGCGACCTCAGCGGCGACGGCCGGGTCACCATTACCGATATGGTCCGGCTCCAGGCTCACCTGCTGGGCAAGACGTCCCTGACCGGCGCGGCCCTTCAGGCGGCGGACCTCAACGGCGACGGTCAGGTCACCATCACCGATATGGTCCGGCTTCAGGCGTACCTGCTGGGCCGGGGTACCATACAACCCAACTGAGTATGAGGGACCATGCCATGCGAAAGAACATCTCATCTGCCCTGGCGGGCTTTCTGGCAGCACTGCTGCTGTGGTGTCTGCTGCCGGTGACAGCGGAGGCCGCCGGGGCCAGCTTCTCCGGCTCCGGCAGCGTCCGGGCCGGCGACAGCGTCACCGTCACCTTTTCCGTCAGCGGCTCCAATATCCAGGGCATCACCGCTGTGCTGCACTACGACAGCAGTGCCCTGACCCTCACCGGCACCCGCCAGCTCATCGGTGACAGCTGGTCCGTGGAAATGAACGGCGGCAACCTGCTGGCCTATAACGATCATCTCGACAACCCCATCAGCGGCAGCTCCGCCGTTCTGGCCGTCACGTTCCGGGTGAAGTCCGGCGTGGCTGCCGGGACCAAGGTCAGCGCCACCATCACCGATATCGTGACCAGCGACGGCAATAGTGACCAGAGTCTCAACGATGCCTCCTGGTCGGCCAGCGTGGCCTCGCCCCCTTCCGGCAACGCCAATCTGTCCGGCCTTTCCTGCGGGAGCTACGCCCTGTCGCCGTCCTTTTCCGCCGGCACAACGGAATACAGCGTCACCGTGCCCTATGATGTGTCCCGCCTGCCTCTGGATTACAGTGCGGCGGACGGCGGCGCCAATGTATCCGTCAGCGGCAACCAGCTGTCCGTGGGCGTCAACACGGTGGTCCTCACCGTCACCGCCGCCAACGGCGCCACCCGCCGCTATACCATTTCCGTTACCCGCCAGCCAGACCCCACGGCGACCCTCAGCAGCGATGCGGATCTGGCGGATCTGACTCCCTCCGAGGGGAAGCTGACCCCGGCCTTTGCACCCAATATCACGGAATATGCCGTGTATGTCCCCTATGAGACCACCAAGCTCTCCCTTTCCGCCACCGCCAAGGACAGCAAGGCCCTGGGTGTTACCCAGCCGGACGCCGCCCTGAAGCAGGGCGACAATGTGCTGACCGTTACCTGCACCGCTGAAGACGGCACCACCCGGGACTATACGGTCCATGTGGTGCGGATGCCTGGCTTTGCCGGGATCCTGCCCCAGATCGGAGAACCGGAGCCGGAGGCCCCCGTGCCGGAGCCTGAGGATCAGCAGCCCGGCCCCTTCCGCTCCCTGTGGACGGCGCTGTGCGCACCGGTGGATCTGCCCCTGCTGACGGGGCGCTGGGTGCCGCTGTACGCCATCCTGGCTTTGCAGCTGGTGGTTTTGCTGGTGGCGCTGTTCTTTGTCGGGCGGTCCGTTGGCATTTCCCGCAGCCGCCGCCGTATCCTGGATCGTCTGGCCCGGATGGAGCAGCCGGAGCCCCAGGAGCCCCAGCCGGAGCCTGAACACGAACCGACTGCCCAACCGGAGGAATCCGCACAGGAGCCTGCGCCTGCGGCGTCCGCCCAACCGGAAGTCCCGGAGCCGGAGATTCCGCCGGAGCCCTCGGAACTCCCGGAGGTCCCGGAGCCTGCTCAGCCGGAAGCCCCGGACCCGGCACCCGCCGAGTCGGAGCCTGCCCCTGTGGAGCCGGAGACCCCTGCCTCGGAGGCGGAGTCTGCCCCGGAGCCGGAGACCCCTGCCCCGGAGGCGGAGTCTGCCGCACCGGAGGAGCCGGAAACCCCGGAATCCGAGGAAAGCCCCCAGCCCCTGGACCGGGAGAGCCTGGACGCCCTCCTGGAGGAAATCCGCAATATGTAAAAAAACGGGACGCCAAGGGGCAGCTGTCCATAAAACAGGTTTTGAAAAACAAATACTGTGATAGCTGCCAGACAAGGGCTGCTGACAAAAGGGGTATGTGCCATTAAGGCACATGCCCCTTTGATTTTGCAGTTGCCTTTGTTGGTGGTAGACGGATAGGATGGATTTCCGCCAGTTGACCCGGTTCATTCTGGTGGACGATGCGGACATTGACTTTGTGTTCAAGAGCTCCGCTGACCCGGAAGTATCGGAGCAGCTGTATCAGGACATTAAGGCCATCGGCAAGCATCAGAGCATAGTCAAGGCCGGAAACGCTGCCGCAACGGCTGTACAGGATATGCCCTTCTGGCAGATCGCCGGCGATGAGGAACAGAGCTATCTACCCCCGTGTGAGATTTCCGAAGCGTAAAAATTCTCCGCAATGTGAAAAGCAGCCATGAGCGATATAGCCGCCGTGCTATCGTACTTGTGGCTGCTTTTCCTCTGTCTGCCGTTTGCTTCCCATTTTTCGTCTGCCTGCTATTGTGCACAGACTATCGAGTACGACCTTGTGGGCTGCATTCCCACGGATGAGCTGCTAAAAGCGGAACAGGCATGACCGAGATCATGCCTGTTCCAGGAAATTTGAATTTTACTGTCTTATCAGCGGGAACGCCGCGTCCCGTTTTTTATACGTTTGCTTTACCGCTCCATAATGGGGTAACCCTGGGCCCGCAGCGCCTCGTACATCTCCTGCACATGGGCGGCGTCCCGGGTCTCCACCAGCAGGTGGACCACACAGGAGCCCACGGGAGCCTTCAGATTGCCCCGCTCGTGGTTTACCTCCAGCACATTGACGCCCATATCGGACACGATGTTCAACAAGGTGGCCAGGGTTTTGGGCTGGTCGGGCAGAACGGTGGCGAAGTTGGCGGTGCGCCCGGCCTTGGCCAGCCCTCGGGTGATGATGCGCTCCAGCATGGTCACGTCTACGTTGCCGCCGGACAGCAGGGCGCACACGGTCTTGCCCCGCAGGTCTACCTTGCCATACATGGCTGCGGCGATACCCACGGCTCCGGCGCCCTCAGACACCAGCTTCTGCTTTTCCAGCACAGAGAGAATGGCCCCGGCGATTTCCGTCTCGCTGACGGTGACCACCTTGTCCACATACTGGCGGCACATCTCGAAGGTCAGGTCGCCGGGGGTCTTGACCTGGATGCCGTCGGCGATGGTGTGGACGCTGGGCAGGGTCAGAATGTGTCCGGCCTCCAGGGAGTCCACCATGCTGGCGGCTCCGGCGGCCTGCACGCCGATGACCTGGCAGGAGGGCTTCAGATGCTTCACGGCATAGGCCAGGCCCGAAATAAGCCCGCCGCCGCCGATGGGTACCAGGATCACGTCCACATCCGGCAGCTGCTCCAGAATCTCCAGGCCGATGGTGCCCTGTCCGGCCATGACCCGATAGTCGTCAAAGGGATGAATAAACGTCAGCCCCTGCTCATCCCGCAGGCGCACAGCCTCGGCATAGGCATCGTCATACACGCCGTCCACAAGCACCACATTGGCCCCGTAGCTGCGGGTGGCCTGGATCTTGGAAATGGGGGCGGCGGCAGGGATGCAGATGGTGGCGGGGATGTGCATATCCCGGGAGGCAAAGCCCACGCCCTGGGCATGGTTGCCCGCGGAGCAGGCGATGACGCCCCGGCGCTTCTCCTGGTCGGACAGGGTGGCGATCTTATAGTATGCGCCCCGCAGCTTGAAGGCGCCGGTCTTTTGCAGGCAGTCGGCCTTCAGATAGAAGCTGCAGTCCGGCACCAGGCCCGGAGCGTGCAGCACGGGAGTCTGATTGATGACGGGAGAGAGCACCCGGCGGGCGTCTTGGAGCATTTCCATAGAGATCATATGATTGCCTCCTTGGTTTTGTTATATATACAAAAAACTATTTTTTGTGCTTGTGCCGTGTACTATAATGATAACCTCTACGGGAGAAAATGTCAATTCCCCTGTTGCTCCCGGGGCAAAATTTTTCGCTCCCGGGAAATGAAAAATAAGAACGGCGGGATAGCCGTTCTTATTTTTCTCTGCCGGCCGGAGAGCGCGGCAGATCACTTTTTCCGCTGCCGCTTTTCGATCTGCCTGCCGGCCCATTGGGCCAGCTTCAGGCAGGCGGCAGCGGTGACAGCCAACAGGACGCCGCCTGCGGCCAGTTGCTTTTTCAAGTTCATAATCAATACGTCAGTTTCTCGGTGAGATACGCCTTCAGCTCACTGATGGGGATGCGCACCTGCACCCCACGCAGCGGGGCTGCGCAGGGACCCCGATCTGATTCTTGTTGGCGCGGAATGAATCCGCCCCAACGTAAGATTTTGGCTGCGCCAAAATGCTTACACGCCGCCGCGCGGCGGATCATGGAGCAGGTGCGCCGGAACCCACCACATAATCAATACGCCAGTTTCTCGGTGAGATACGCCTTCAGCTCACTGATGGGGATGCGCACCTGCACCCCACGCAGCGGGGCTGCGCAGGGACCCCGATCTGATTCTTGTTGGCGCGGAATGAATCCGCCCCAACGTAAGATTTTGGCTGCGCCAAAATGCTTACACGCCGCCGCGCGGCGGATCATGGAGCAGGTGCGCCGGAACCCACCACATAATCAATACGCCAGTTTCTCGGTGAGATACGCCTTCAGCTCACTGATGGGGATGCGCACCTGCTCCATGGTGTCCCGCTCACGGACGGTGACGCACCGGTCGCCGGGGTTTTCGCCGTCGCCTACGGTATCAAAGTCCACGGTAATGCAGAAGGGGGTGCCGATCTCGTCCTCCCGGCGATAGCGCTTGCCGATGGAGCCGGTTTCGTCGAAGTCCAGCATAAAGTCCTTGCACAGATCGTTGTAGATCTCCATGGCGGGCTCGGACAGCTTCTTGCTCAGGGGCAGGATGGCAGCCTTATAGGGGGCCAGAGCCGGGTGCAGGTGCAGCACCACGCGAACGTCGTCCTTGCCGTTTTTATCCTGGCCCACCACCTCCTCGTCATAGGCGTCGCACAGCACCGCCAGAACACTGCGCTCCACGCCCAAAGACGGCTCCACCACATAGGGGATGTACCGCTGGTTGGTCTCGGGGTCAAAATAGGTCAGGTCCTTGCCGGAGGTGTTCTGGTGCTGGGTCAGGTCATAGTCGGTGCGGTCCGCCACGCCCCACAGCTCGCCCCAGCCGAAGGGGAACAGGAACTCAAAGTCCGTGGTGGCCTTGGAATAGAAGCACAGCTCCTCGGGATCGTGGTCCCGCAGGCGCAGGTTCTCGTCCTTCAGGCCGATGCCCAGCAGCCAGTTGTGGCAGAAGGTCCGCCAATACTGGAACCACTCCAGGTCGGTTCCGGGCTTGCAGAAGAACTCCAGCTCCATCTGTTCAAACTCCCGGACACGGAAAATGAAGTTGCCGGGGGTGATTTCGTTGCGGAAGGACTTGCCGATCTGGCACACGCCGAAGGGCAGCTTGCGGCGGGTGGTGCGCTGGGTGTTGACGAAGTTGGTGAAAATGCCTTGGGCCGTCTCGGGCCGCAGATACACGGTGTTCTTGGCATCCTCGGTGACGCCCTGGAACGTCTTGAACATCAGGTTGAACTGGCGGATATCGGTGAAATTATGCTTGCCGCAGGAGGGGCAGGGGATGTTGTGCTCCTCAATGAAATTCTTCATCTCCTGCTGGGAGAACGCGTCGATGGGCTTGGGCAGCTCCACTTTTTCCTGCTGGCACCAGTCCTCGATGAGCTTGTCGGCCCGGAAGCGCTCCTTGCACTCCCGGCAGTCCATCAGAGGATCGGAGAAGCCGGACAGATGGCCGCTGGCCACCCAGGTCTGGGGATTCATGAGGATAGCGGCATCCTGCCCCACGTTGTAGGGATTCTCCTGGACAAACTTCTTCCACCAGGCCCGTTTCACGTTATTTTTCAGCTCCACGCCCAGGGGGCCGTAGTCCCAGGTGTTGGCCAGGCCACCGTAGATCTCGGAGCCGGCGAAGATGAAGCCCCGATTTTTGCACAGGGCCACGATCTTGTCCATGGTCTTTTCCGTGTTTTTCATGTGTCAAATCTCCTTTATGTGATGTTTTTGGATGCAAAATAAAAGCCGCCCCGAGCCATAACAGCTCAGGGCGAACGAAATAACGTCCGTGGTTCCACCTGAATTTGGATATATCCACACTCTTGCGCCGGTAACGGGGCGTCCGGCGGGCATTTCCTCCCGCGGCTCCGGGCTGCCGCACCCATCATCGCCTGTAACAGCATGAGGATACCATGTTTTTCCCGCCGCGTCAAGGGAAATTTGCGGCCTATTCCAGGGACATGACGTACACCTGGCAGGGGTTTCCTTCGTCCCACAGGGTGGGGAACACCTCAAACTCCCGGAAGCCCAGGGCCAGATAAAATCGGTTGGTCCGGTCGTACTCCTCATATTTCCCCATCTGCACGGTTTTCACCTGCATAAAGGCGTACCCAGCCCCGGCGGCGGCGTCCCTGGCCTGCCGGAACAGCTGGCGGCCTATGCCCTGGCGGTGATACTCCTTCCGAATGCCCATGACGTACAGCTCCACGGTGGCGTTTCCCGTTTCCTTCAGATACAGAAAACCCACCGGCCTGTTCCGGTCATAGGCGCAGAAGAATATCCTGCCTGCACTTTCCCGGATATACGCCTCCCGGGCCTCCGGAATGCCGTACCACTCCGGCAGCGCCTCCAGAATCAGGCGCGTTACGGCCTGTTTTTCCGCCGCATCGGTAAGCTGTCTGATCTCCATAATTCCCCTCCGTCACATGGGAGACGTGACCCACAGGTATCCCAGCACGGCTGTGCTGACGGCCATAACGGCCAGCACTCCGCCGCCCAGAGCCTTGCGCCCGGACCGGAAGGCGATGACCGCAAGGCCGGTCAGGGCCAGATAGGCAAGCAGTAAAATAAAGGTAAATCCCATGACGACCTCCTTGGATCTTAAAACTTCCGACATTCTACCACGCGCGGGCGCAGAATGCAACCTGGTGCAGGAATTAAAAAGGCGGGACGTCCTTAGAGCCGGAAAAAAGGACGTCCTCTCGGGACGTCCTTTGGTTTGGCTTCATCAACCGATCTGATTCAGCTTCAGAGTCAGAGCGCTCTTCTTGTGGGCTGCATTGTTCTTGTGCATCAGACCCTTGGCAGCGGCCTTGTCGATGGACTTCACTGCGACCTTGTAAGCGCCCTCGGCCTCGGTGCGATTGCCTTCCACGGCAGCAGCCTCGAACTTCTTGATAGCAGTCTTCAGCGCAGACTTGTTGGCCTTGTTGCGAGCGTTACGAACCTCGGCGATCAGCACGCGCTTCTTAGCAGACTTGATATTCGGCAAACCAAACACCTCCCCGGCAATAAATTTTCTTGCACGGGCACTTAAATACCCAGGCAGGATAGTATTTTATCACCTTTGCCAGAAAATTGCAAGCACTTTTTGAAATTTATCTGTAGTTTTTCGTATAATTTCTTCTCTCCCGGGGAAACTGGGCTATAGCCACAATATTTGGTGTTTTCTGGGGGGCGATGACCATAGATATGAGCATGACACGAACGGACCTGGCGCTGGAATCCGTCCAGGCCGCTGCAAAGGCGGCCCGGGAGGATGCGGTTCCCGGGGTCCGCAGCCAGGAGAACCGGCGGGAAGGCTATGCCATAACACACATCCGGATCGACAGCGACGTCGGGGCCCAGGCGCTGGGGAAGTCTGTGGGCCGGTATGTCACCGTGGACCTGGGGCCGTATTTCCGCCGGGAGGAGGACTATTTTGACCGGGGCGTCCGTTGTCTGGCGCAGGAGCTGCGGGGAATGCTGCCGGAGGGACCGGTGCTGGTGGCGGGCCTGGGGAACCGGGCCATGACCTGCGACGCCGTGGGCCCGGCGGTGGTGGACAATCTGTTGGTGACCCGCCACATGATCCGGGCCATGCCCCGGCAGTTCGCGGATTTCCGCCCGGTGGCGGCAGTGTGCCCCGGCGTTCTGGCCCGCACGGGCATGGAAGCCCTGGAGCTGGTGCGGGGAGCTGTGGAGCGGGTGCATCCGGCGGCAGTGATCGCCGTGGACGCTCTGGCTGCCCGGGACAGCGCTCGCCTGTGTGCCACGGTGCAGCTGTCGGACACGGGGCTGGTGCCCGGCTCCGGCGTGGGCAACCGCCGCAGCGCCCTGGATCAGGGTACCCTGGGGGTGCCGGTCCTTGCCGTGGGTATCCCCACAGTGGTGGATGTGGACCCGGAGGCAGGGTTGTTTCTGACGCCCCGGGACATTGACCAGCGCATCCGGGAGCTGGGCCGCCTGCTGGGCTATGGCATCACCTTGGCGCTCCAGCCGTCGCTGACGGCGGCAGATGTGACTGCTCTGCTGGGGTAAACCATCAAAGGTGCGGACCAACGGTCCGCACCTTTGATGGTTTCTGGGATGATAGTGATTACTTCTTGATTTCGCCGTTAGCGGCGGCAGTCAGATAGGCGTTGATGAACCCGTCAATATCGCCGTTCCCCCACAAAGCAGCGCTTTGTGGGGCCCCCGGATCAAATCCTGTCGGGCAGAAATGAATTCCGCCCGACCAAGGTTTTGCCTCGGGCAAAACGCTTGTGCGCCGCAGAGCGGCGAGTCATGGACGGCTTGTGCGTCCCGCTTACTTCTTGATTTCCCCATTAGCGGCGGCAGTCAGATAGGCGTTGATGAATCCGTCAATATCGCCGTCCATGACGGCCTGGATGTTGCCCATTTCATAGCCGGTGCGGGTGTCCTTGGCCAGGGTGTAGGGCATGAACACATAAGAGCGGATCTGGCTGCCCCACTCGATCTTCATCTGCACACCCTTCAGGTCGCTGACCTTTTCGGCGTGCTGCTGCATCTTCAGCTCCGCCAGCTTGGCCCGCAGCATCTTCATGGCGTTGTCACGGTTCTGGAACTGGCTGCGCTCCGTCTGGCAGAACACCACGATGCCCGTGGGCAGGTGGGTCAGGCGGACGGCGGAGGAGGTCTTGTTGATGTGCTGGCCGCCGGCACCGCTGGAGCGGCAGGCCTGCATCTCGATGTCCTCAGGCCGGATCTCGATCTCGCTGTCGTCGTCCAGCTCGGGCATGACCTCCACGGCGGCGAAGCTGGTCTGCCGCCGGGCGTTGGCGTCGAAGGGAGATACACGGACCAGTCGATGCACGCCGTTCTCGCTCTTGAGATAACCGTAGGCGTTGTCGCCCTCGATGAGGATGGTGGCGGACTTGATGCCTGCCTCGTCGCCTGCCTCGTAGTCCATCAGCTGATAGGTGTAGCCGTGGCGCTCAGCCCAGCGGGTGTACATGCGGTAGAGCATCTCGGTCCAGTCCTGGGCCTCGGTGCCGCCTGCACCGGCGTGGAAGGTGAGAATGGCGTTATTGGCGTCGTATTCACCGGACAGCAGCGCTGCCAGACGCCGCTCGCTGATTTCCTTTTCCAGGTTCTCGTACCCGCCGGTGACTTCCGGCAGCAGGGAGGCGTCGTCCTCCTCCTGGGCCATTTCGCACAGGGTCACGGTGTCCTCCCACTCGGACACCAGCCGGTCATACTTCTTGATGCGGTGCTCCAGACGCTTGATCTGCTGGGACACCTTCTGGCTGTGCTCGATGTTGTTCCAGAAGCCCTCCTGCTCCGTTTCGGCCTGGAGATTCTTCAGCTCCTGGCGATCCTTGGGGATGCCCAGGGCCTTCTCCAGCTCCCGCAGAGTGGGCTCCAGGGCCTGGAGCTTCTGTTTGTACTCGTCGTATTCAATGACTGCCATAGATGGTCGTCTCCTTATCGAAAAAATTCCTTAGCTTATCCATTATAGCCGGATATGGCCATTCTGTAAAGGAAAATATACCATTACCAGGAATTTTCTTTACAGGATGAAGCCGCCGTCGCAGGTGAGGACCTGGCCGGTGATGAAGGATGCCTGCTCCCCGGCCAGGAAGGCCACGGCGTGGGCAATGTCCTCCGGTGTGCCCAGGCGGCCCAGGGGCGTTTCCTGAGCCAGCTGCGGCAGTACCTCCGGCGGCAGGGCATCCAGCATATCCGTGCGGATAACGCCGGGTGCCACGCAGTTGACCCGGATGTGGGTGGGGGCCAGCTCCATGGCCAGGGAGCGGGTCAGACCGATCAGCGCCGCCTTGGTGCAGGAGTATGTCACCTCACAGCTGGCGCCCCGCTGACCCCAGATGGAGGAAATGTTCACGATGCAGCCTGCGTGCTGGTGGAGCATGTGGGGCAGCACCGCCTGGATGGTGTGGAACGCGCCGTCCACATTGACGGAGAAGTACCGGTGCCACAGCTCCGGGGTGATGTCCTGGAACAGGGCTTGACCCGCCACACCGGCGTTGTTCACCAGCAGCGATACCGGGCCGAAGGTTTCCTCCACCTGCCGCACCATGGCCGTCACCTGGTCCTGTTGAGACACGTCGGCCTGGACCATCATGGCCCGGCAGCCCTCTGCCGTCAGCTGCTCCAGCAGCGACCGGGCGCAGTCCTCCCGGAGCCGATAGTTGATGCACATGGCCCAGCCCTGCCGGGCCAGCTCCGCCGCCACAGCCCGGCCGATGCCCCGGGATGAGCCTGTTACCAGCGCGATTTTTTCCATGATGTTTGTCCTCCTGGGTGGTTTTGAGAAAAGTATAGCAAAAAAAAGGAAACTTGGCAAGAAAACTGTTGACAAATACGGGCAAACCGTGTAAAATACATACTGTTCCGCGCGGTTAGCTCAGCTGGTAGAGCACATGCTTGACGTGCATGGGGTCACAGGTTCGAGTCCTGTACCGCGCACCACTTGAAAACCTTGAAACCGTGATGGTTTCAAGGTTTTTTGTTTTGCCCAAAAGTGGAGTTAGCCTTATTTTTGGCCTTATGAAGTCACCCGATAGAAACAGACTGGATAAATTGCTCCATCCGCTGTGCACTGTCCTGCTTCATCTGCTTCGTCACATGGCCATACACGTCCAATGTGAAAGCAGCGGTGGCATGGCCGAGATTTTCCTGCACGGTCTTAATGTCGTCACCACTTTTGATACAGGCAACTGCGTAGGAATGGCGCAGGTCGTGGAAACGGGTGGATGGCGAGCCTATTTTTTTCACAATGCGCTTGAAGCAGTCGTACACCGTGCGATAGGATAGGTATCCGCCTGTTTGGTTGGAAAAGACAAGACCATTCTCCTGCCAGGCATCGCCTGTTTCCAGCCTCATGCCGTTTTGCTTCAGCTTCTGCAGACGAAACAGAAACACCACTGAGGGAGCAAGAGAGATACTGCGGGCACGGTTATTCTTCGGCAGAGAGAAGTAGTATTGCCCGCCCTTTTTCTGCTCCTTGCGGAGTTGGCGTTTCACTGTCAGGATTCCGTTCTCAAGGTCAATATGCTCCCAGCCTAATCCAAGTATTTCACCCTCCCGCAGCCCTGTAAACAGCGCGATTTTGTAAAGATATTCGTGGGGACTTCCCTGAACTTCTTTCAGAAATGCAGCGACTTGATCTTCCTCCAGCGGGTGCATTTCCTTTTTGATAACACGGGGAAGTGTACAGGCATCCGTTGGATTGACGCGCAGATAGCCGATCAGCACCGCTTGCTGCATGGCCTTGTGAAAAACACCGTGAATATTCTTTACCGTCTTTGCCGAAAGGGGATTGACTGCTGAGTCGGTCGGAGAGACAAGTTGATTGTAAAAGTGCTGTACCGTATGGGCATTCAGGGCCTCCAGCTTGATGTTCCCAAGATGCGGCGCAATATACAATTCCACATTCTTCTTGTAGAGATACGCCGTAGACGCTTTCACACCGCCGAGATAGTCCTGTGTCCAGATGTCCAGCCACTCTCCAACCGTCAGCTTGCAGGGGGCTTTGTAGGTGCCATCGTCCAGCGACGCCGTGATCTGGCGCAGCTTCTGCGCCACTTCCTTCTGCGTCTTTCCGGTGATGCTGCGCTGGATCTGCTTGCCTGTACCGGGGTCGAAGCCCTCTGTGTAGCGGCCCTGCCAGTAGGTGTAGGTCTTTCCGTTCCTTGTTGTTGTGATTTTCCGGATAGAACCGGCGCCGCCGGCTCCTTTCCCTGTTTTTGTACGCGGCATATACGCTCCTTTCCGCCGCGCGGAATGTACCACCTCCATGATATATCCCGCGCGGCTGTTGTGCAAGTTTTATTTCTGTGACGAAAAGGTTTACTTCCGCAGGAACTCCAGCAGAGCCTCCCGAGGGATACGGATCTGCCTTCCGATGCGGACACTTCGTATCTGTCCGCTGCGGATCAGTTCGTAGGCGGTGTTGCGGCCAATGCCGAGAATGGGCATCAAGTCCTCCACCCGCAGTGTCATGGGAAGGTCATGCAGGTCGCGGTACTTATTCTCCACGGGCAGCGCCTCCCTTCACGGACGACAGATAGATGTTCGTCACGTCGGGCCGCTCATGTCCCAGCAGCCGGGATACGGTGAAATGGGCGTCCAAGGGCGTCATGCCGCCGCTGACGAGAGATGTATACTTTTCAGCGGCGTAGGTATGGCGCAGTCCATGGAAGGTAATGCGTCTGTCCGGTGCGGTGGGGTCACAGATGGCGTCACGGTGGCGGAGGATAAACTGCTGCATGCCGTTGATGGCCCGGTCGGTGGGAACGCCGTCCGGCACCAGCAGCTTGTGGCCGCGCTCCGTTTTCTCCAGCAGCCGTTGCAGCATCATCGTGATACGGTCGTCCTCGATGGGAACAATACGCACCTTGCCGCCCTTGCCTTTCACGGTGAGGGCGCTTTCACGCAGCGCACGCTCCGCCGCGGCGGTGTCCATACGGAAGCACTCGTGGATACGCAGACCGGCGTAGCGGGCCAGATACAGGGCGAGAATGTAGTCCTCCCTCTCCTCCGCCATGGCGCGGCCAATCAGCTTGCCGAACTCCGGGTTCGTCCATGTGCGATCCTGCTGCCCGAAGCGGCGGCGTTCCAAGGCAACGCCCAGATCTTCATTGCCCGGCAGCGCATAATGAGGCTGAGACATCTTGTCGTGGAAAAATCGGATGGCGGAGAGGTCAGTCTTGATGGTGCTGGCCGACTTGCCCTGCTCCTGCAAATAGAGAACGTAGCTTACCAGATGGTTGCCGTTGATGTTCTCCAGCTTTTGCAGATGGTAGTGGGCGGCGAGATAGGCGCAGAAACGCTTGACCGCCTCATAGTAGCGGTCTTTCGTGCGGAAGCTGCCCTGCCGGTTGTGCCGCGCCAGCTTGTCCAACTGGGTAACGAGGGTGTTGTAAATGCCTTTTGTGGTCATATAAAGAAATCTCCTTGTAATCGTAGTTGTGTTCAGATGGGCGCACTTCACCCGCTGGCAAGGAGGGCCGTTTCCGGCGTATCTCCGCAAAACTGATAGACTTCCGCAGGCAGAAAGCCTTGGTGCTGCGTGCTTTTCGCGGCTTGCCCGTATGTCTGTCTCTCTTTACTTGTGCCAGGTCAGTACGCTGCGGTAAGGAGGTCTTTGACCTCTGCTCGTGTGAGCAACCGCGGACACCAGGCCGCTGAACTCGGCTGCGGAAGGCTCCGCCGGTGTCCTGCGATCCGTCCGGCGACGGATCGAGGAATGCGCGATACCCCGTATGACCGGTGCCGCACTCTGACTGCGGCATACAGGGCGGGAGCTTGCCTCTCCCTTGACGATTTTCCTGCCGTATCGTCCTGACGGCTTTTACAAAACTTCTTCCTGGCCTGCGCCGAAGCAACTTCGGCGCTTTTTCTTTTCCTGCGGTATCGCGGCGGTGGCAAGTGCCGCGACAAAAATAGTAAGCAAAAACGCAGGAAGAATCTTCCTGCCGTTTCGGCTTCATACGATCCTTCCTGCGTTTGCAGTATTGTTCAATTCTGATGGCCGTCCGTTTTTCGGGAGGCACATTTTGACATACTTCGAGTTCTTAGTCAGAGCGAAAAGCTGTTGATAGCCTTCCACCCGTGCCTGCTCTGCTCCGACCTAAATGCTTGATGCCTTAAGTACAGGCACATCATAGCACGGCGGCAAAGCGGCGTACAGGTGGAAAATGCCACGAGAGAGAATTCCCGCAGCATAGTCATTGAAATGCAAGGGCACAATGGCCCTAATCTCAAACGGGAGCATAATGCTCCTCAAGTACAAACTTAACAACGTGTGCGATGCAGATCACAGCCCTGCAAATGGTGCACAAAGAACAATGATAATTCTTATATACCACAATATATTGTAGTTGTCAATTCCTAAATACACAATATTATTAGATTTGACAAAGCAAAGTCCCGGTATGCGGCCTACGCCGCATACCGGGACTTTGCTTATAGAAAGAGGGAGAGGAAAACCGGATTTCATCGGGAAAGATGGTTCATTGGCCTTTTGGCCTGAGTGCTCTTGCCAGCCAGTAGCCCGCCAGTACGAACAGGCTCATTACCGCCAGATAGTCCAGCAGAAAGCGTACCAGCGGCTCGGTGTAGTCGAAGAACACAAAGTGGCTTTTCAGCAGCAGATAGCGCCACACGTCCCGCCGGACGAAGGCTACCGCACCGTAGGCCGCCCAGAGATAAGCCAGCAGCCGCAGGCACCATGTGCGGGGCTTGAAGGGTGTCAAATGCTTCCGCATCATGGTCAGCACCATGTTCCAGTGCATTCCCAAATGCAGGCTCATCAGCACGAAGCCCCAATAGGCGCACAGCATATGCAGCTTTTCCGCCCATGACGTAAGGCCGAAGCCAGCCTGAAAGGGAAACACATACCGCGAGACGATCACACCGCTGACCATGGAGCCCAGCATGGTCAGAAGGAGCAGCAGCGTCAGCACCGTCTGCACGATGCGTGGGGGCGCATAGCGTCCCTGCGGCACCGCTCTGATCCACCGCCGGTTCAGGAGATGATGCAGGAGGAAAAGGGCAAACATCCCCATCCCCAGCCACTCGTGGGCCGCTTCGCCCACAAGGCCGTAGGCCATCAGAAGCAGCAGCGCCAGCGTCATGGCCGCGTCGATGCTGATTTTCACTTTCATGACTGGTTTCATACTGTCATCCTTTGCTGTGGGAGATCACCCAGTTCAGGTTATCCGGATCGTCAAAGACCACATTAGCGCCGCCGTGGTAGTTGTAGATACCCTTGGCGTTGAAGAAGGCATTATCGGGTGTCTCGATCCGCAGCACACGGTCAATGTCCGCGTCTCTCCAACCGGCGGCCTCGTAGGCCGTATGGAGGTTTTCATAGGCCGAGCGGGCCTTGGCGCTGCCGTAATACTCGTCGCCCTCGGCCATGTAGATATAGACCGCCACGCCGTTCTCCGCAATGGGCGCATAGTCGCCATCCCACTGAGAAGCGCCGTGAAGATAGGTGGCATACAGGTCGGGCCGCATGGACACCGCACGGGACATGGTTTCGCCGCCCGCGGAGTATCCGGCGGCGTAGACACGGCTGATATCCACAGCAAAATGGCTGATAAAGTATTCCGTCAACTCAATGGCCTGCCGGGCGGATTTTTCGCCCCAGTCCGTCAGTTGAGCGGAGACCACGATTATCTCCGTGTCCAGCTTCGTCCATGCGGTGAAGCCGCTCCAGTTCAGATTGCTGCCGGAAGAATCTTCACCGAACCACATCATGTCGTAGCCTGGCATAACGACCATCATGGGGAACTTCCGACTGCCGTCGTAGCTGTCGGGCAGGTAGTAGCTGTAATGGATGTCACCGTCCGCGCCGGAGAAGATTTGCTCTGCAAACAGACCGGTCTGCACCGGCGTCGACGTTTCGGCGGGCGGCGTGTTCTCAGCAGGCTCGTCCGGTGATGTGGTCGGTGCGTCTATGTCCGGTGCCGTAACGGCAGGCGGCTCCGGCTGGGACGGTTCCGCTTCTCTGGTTCCGCACCCCGCGAGAACCAGCAGCGACACCGCTAGCCAGAACGCAAGAAACCGTCTCATTTCTGCTCGTCCACCGGCGGAACCATTTCCGCGTACTTTTTCAGCATTTCTGGGGTGCTGGTGTAGTAGCGCACATTCTTGTTGAGGGCGGTAATCTGCGCCATTTCCTCACCTGTTAGGGCAAAATCGAACAGATCAAAGTTGGACTTGATATGCTCGGGATTCTTGGAGCCGGGGATCACGATGTTGCCGCTCTGGATGTGCCAGCGGAGGATGATCTGGGGCGCGGACTTGCCGTACTTCGCGCCGAGCTGGGCGAACAGCGGCTCCTGAAGCAGCGCCTTGTCGCCGTGACCCAGCGGATACCACGCCTGCGGCACGATGCCGTTCTCTTTCAAAAATGCCTTTAATTCCGGTTCCTGGTTGTAGGGGTGCAGCTCGGTCTGTAAGACTGCGGGCTTCACTTCGCAGATAGAGAGGATCTCCTCGATCTGCTCCTTCTTGAAGTTGGACAGGCCAATGGCACGCACCTTGCCCTCCTTGTACGCCTTTTCCATCTGGCGATAGCCATCCACATAGTTGCCTGCGGGCTGGTGGATCAGCAGCAGGTCGATGTAGGGAGTGTCCAGACGGGCAAGTGTCTTGTCCACTGCGTCGGGCTGCTCATAGAAGCTGGGCCACAGCTTGGTTTCGAGGAAAATCTCCTCCCGCTGCAAGCCGGACTTCTTCATGGCGCGGCCAACGGCCTTTTCGTTCACATAGGCGTTGGCGGTGTCGATCAAGCGGTAGCCGTTCTGCAAGGCACTGACGCAGGAGGCCTCCGCCTCGTCCGGGGTTAGAAGAAATGTGCCGATACCGGCCATGGGCATTTTCACGCCGTTATTGAGAGTTGTGTATTCCATGATAGATGCTCCTTTCTGTTACAGGCCCAGACCGTTGACCCAGCTCTCCACGTCAGAGGTAGAAGCGCCGGAGGAGAAGCGGTGGCCCTCCTGCCAGTCGCCGGTGCCCGCCATATTGGCCAGCAGGGTGCCGCTCTGACCCATGCCGGAGGAAGACGAGGTGGCGAAGGGGATCACGGTCTTGCCAGTGAAGTCGTTGTCGGTCACGAAGTTGTTGACAGGCCATGCGGCGATGCCCCACCAGATGGGGTAGCCGATGAACACGGTGTCGTAGCTGCTCCAGTCCGCCACGGTGGTGGAGGTCAGGGGTACGTTCCGCAGGGATTCATCGTCGTGCTCACGACTGACGCGGCTGTTGGCATTCGTCCAGTTCAGGTCGTCGCTGGTATATACCTGCGTGGGGACGATCTCAAAGAGGTCTGCGCCCGTGGCGGCAGCGATGTCCTTGGCCACCCGTGCGGTGTTGCCGCTGGCGGAGTAATAGACCACCAGCGTCTTGCCGGTCTGAGGCTGCTCCGCCGTGGTATCCGCCGGGGTATTCGCGTCATCGGGGGTCTCGGCATCATCAGGAGTATTGGTGTCGTCGGGCTTTTCAACAGGGGAAACAGCGGGCGTCTGGGCGTCATCTTTAGATGTGTCCGCCGGGGTGTTGGCCGTATTGCCGCAGGCAGCGAGGCTGAAAACCATCGCAAGGCTCAAAAGTAAAGCAGTCAGTTTTTTCATGGTCGTGTCATCCTTTCTGTTGTTTTTTGTATTTCCTATCTCACAGGCTCTTGTTCAGCTTGGCGGCATCGGCCTTGTTGGTCGCCATGCCGCCGTAGGTCATGCCATAGAGGGCGGCAAAACGCTTCATGGTGTACTCGCCCGCCTCCAGCATCCATTTTTCCGGAGCTGCGCCCTGAAACACAAAATACAGTTTGCGTCCGGACAGTTCGCCGTCCTCCACCTTGCCGTAGAAACGATCCAGCACGTTGCGCACGCTGCCGCAGATGTTATGCCAGTAAAGCGGAGAGCCGATGACAATGGTGTCCGCTTGCTTCATGGCACCAATGACAGCATCCAGCCCGTCGCCGGGGAGGTTCTGGCCGTATGCACCGATGGTGTAGTCCGTAAGGTTCAGGGTCTTATACTCGTGGCCTTTCAGCAGCTCCGCCGCCAGCTTGGCGGTGTTTCCATTTTTGTTGGGGCTGCCGTTGATAAATAAAATGCTCATAACAATGCTCCTCATTTCAGTTTTCGATATTCTTCTTCACTCACTGGTTCACACCACTGACTGCGGCAGTTTTCTCCAGGTGCTTCCACAGCCAGATGGGAAAACCAGCTGTCCGGCGCAGCGCCGTGCCAGTGCTTGACACCGGGCATAATGTTGATCACATCGCCGGGGTGCAGCTCCTGCGGCTCTTTGCCCCCTTCCTGATAGTAACCGCGCCCGGCCACGCAGACGAGGATCTGTCCGCCGCCTTTGTCCGCCTTGTGGATGTGCCAGTTGTTGCGGCAGCCGGGTTCAAAGGTTACATTGAAGATTTTGACCTGCTCCGTGGAGACCGGCGCAAGATAGCTCTGCCCGCTGAAATACTGTGCAAAGCCGTCATTGGACGCTCCGATGGGAAATATCATACTGTTTTGATGACGCTGCTTTTCGTCGGCGCTTTCCTCGTCTGCCCAGATGTCCTTTGCCATGCGGAATGCTGCCCATGCTTTCGGCCAACCCGCATAAAATGCGGCGTGTGTCAGGATCTCCGCAATTTCGCTGCGGGTGATCCCATTTTCCTTTGCCATTGCCAGATGATGACCGAAGGAAGTATCCGTCAGCCCCTGCGCCATCAGCGCTGTCACGGTGATGAGGGAACGGTCGCGTGCGGAAAGCTCGCTTTCCCGGCTCCAAACCTCACCGAAAAGAACATCATCATTGAGCTGTGCGAACTTCGGCGCAAATTCACCAAGCATATCTCTGCCTGCTGTGATTTTCTTCATGGTCACCTGCACTCCTTCAAAATTTCGTAAATCTCGTCATGGCTCAGCTTCTTGCAGCAGCCGGGGGTGAGAACGGTGGAATCCGCGATGGCGCGAAAATCGGTGTCATCGGGGATACCCAGCTCTGCAAAGCTGGTCGGCAGACCAATTTCCTTGATGAACGCAGCCAGCGCGTCGATACCGGCAGCAGCCGTCTCCTCAATGCTGCCCTTGGGTGCGACACCCCAGACATTCTGCGCAAACCGTGCAAACCGCGCCGCGCCGGACTTGTAGATATGGCGGTACAGAACGGGGTGGATCACCGCCAGACCTGCACCGTGGTTGCAGTTGGTGTACGCGCCCAACTGGTGCTCCAGCATATGGCACTGGAAGTCCGTGACTTTTCCGATCTTCAGAACGCCGTTCTCTGCCATCGCGGACGCCCACGCCAGCTCACTGCGGGCATCGTAATTCTCCGGGGCGGTCAGCAGAACACGGATGTTGCGGATGACGCTGCGCATGACGGCTTCGTTAATATCGTCGGACAGGTTGTTTTCATCCGGCTTGCCGAAGTAGGTTTCCATCGCGTGGCTCAGCGTGTCGAACGCGCCGGAAATAACCTGCTTCATGGGAACGGACAGCGTGTAGCTGGGGTCAAGGAACGCGAACTCCGCCTGCGCGCCCCAAAGAGCGCCCTTGATCTTCTTTCCCTCGTGGGTGATGACGGCCCCGTTATTCATCTCGCTGCCGGTACCGAACACCGTGACAATCGTGCCGAGGGGAATAAACTTCGTGGGCAGCGTGTGCTTCGTGTACTGCATCTCCCAGATGTCCTCGTCCAGCTTCGCCTGTGCGGAGATGACCTTGCAGCAGTCGGAAACGCTGCCGCCGCCCACGGCGAGAATCAGATCGACGTGATTTTCACGCGCCAGCTTCGCGCCCTCCTGCACCTTGGCATAAGTGGGGTTCGACATGATACCGGAGAACTCCACGATGCGCTTGCCTGCGGCATTCAGGATACCCATGATCTCATCGTACACGCCGTTGCGCTTGATCGAGCCGCCGTAGGCCAGCATGACGGTTTCGCCGTAGTTCCCCAGCAGACAGCCAAGATACTCCTTGACACCGCCCTTGCCGAAATACACCTTCGTCTTGTCCTCAAAAATGAAGTTGTTCATATCAGGAGCTCCTTTCGCTTTTTCTGCCCCTATTATAAGAAAAGCGAGACTTCCTCGGAAGTCTCGCTTTGTTCATCAGTATATACCTTTGGGTTATAATCAGCCGTACAGTTCTTTTCTGACGGCCTTCGCCGCATCCAGAAACCGCCGTACCGTAGGCGTCGGCTCCGGGGAATGGAGGATGCCGTAGGGGATGTTGTGTTCCCATTCGACAGGAATGACCTTTAGTAGCGGATGGACATTCGCCCAGCCGGGAATCGCCAGCAGCACATCGTTGGTGTTCTCGCAGCGGTTGAACACGTCCATGCTGTAAAAATCAAAATCCACAATGTGAATTTGCGGGTGGTGCTGCCACAGATCGTCCCGAAGCTGATCGACATAGTGGCTCCAGCCACGGTGCATCAGCAGCAGATTCTCCCCATAGAGGTCAGAAACTTGCAGCTTGTCTTTGTCCGCCAGCCGGTGGTGGATGGAGACTGCACAGCAGAAGCGCCCCCGCGTCAGCTCCAACCCGGCACAGCCCCGCAGGTGCAGCATGGTCTCATCAAAAATACCGCCTACAATATCAATGTTTTTGCCGAGATTGGCAAGAATTTCCCGCGCATTTTCCGGCGTGTTCTCAAAGGGCACGATCTGGAATTTAATATCGGGGTGCAATGCTTGCACTCTCGACCAGAGATCCATCAAAAGCTGTGCGGGCGTCATGGGGGACGAGCCGATGCGGATGATGTTTTCGTCCTCCTGCATGGCGTTCTTCGCCCGCGTCACAGAGTCGCGGCAATATTGGATGATGTATCTGGCGTCCTGATACATGGAGCGCCCAGCTTTTGTCAATGTCAGCCCCCGGTGGCTGCGGTCAAAAAGCCTGACGCCAAGGGATTCCTCCAGCGAATTGATCTGCTTGATGACCGCCGTGGGCGTGATGAAGCTCTCCTCCGCCGCCTTATTGAAGCTCCCTGCGTCCGCCACGTGCAGAAAAGTCTCAAGCTGCGGGTTGTACATGGCTCACGCCCCCTTTTCGTCAAGGATTATTCCTATTATAAGCGAATTCCACGGTTTTGGCAAGCGTGGGCGTGTTGGGAGAACGGGGCGTTCGATTGACTTATTACCTGATCGCAGGAAACAAGTATGTCTCAAATTGGTACATTCCGCACGGCCTTAAAATTTAGCCTTATTTTTAGCCTTATGGCAATAAACTTGGGTAATCCGATTTAACGCTGCCTAACACGAACCACCTCGATTGAGGTTTTGCTTGCGGTACTTTTCGATACCGAACGACCCAGGGTGACATGGCGCCGGGTCAATTCGAGTCCTGTACCGCGCACCATAGCCGAAAAGCCCTGAAATCACTACGATTTCGGGGCTTTCGTTATTTTAAAGTACGCAGGGCCTGTCCCTCTGAAACGGGTATGGACAGCTTTTGGCCTGCGTGGTATAATATCCGAAGAATTTAAGGCTTTCACTTTTGAAGGAGGATGCTCTATGAATTGTCTTGTTTTGCTTTCGGGCTGCGGCGTAAAGGACGGATCCTGCCCTGAGGAGGTGGCACTGACCTACACCGCTCTGGAAAAATATGGGTGCGCCTATCAGCCTGTGGCGGATGATATCCCGGTGCTCACCGTGGATCATCTGACGGGCCAGCCTGATCAGGAACGCCAGATCCTGAAAGAATCTGCTCGCCTGGGCCGCGGGATGCTGCGGAAAATTCGGGATGTTTGCTGGGAGGATTACGACGCACTGGTGATACCCGGCGGACTGGGACTGCTGACCAATTACCAGCACTCCCAGGCTGTGGCTGACTGTGTCCGGTATTTTGCTGCCGCCAGCAAGCCTATTGCAGCCATGTGCGCCGGCATCGACTTCCTTCGGGGCCTGCTGGGCGGCGATCTGCTGCTGGAAGAGGTGCCGCCGCTGAAGGCGACGGAATACTGCTGCGACCGGCAGAAGAAGATTTTCTACACCCCTGCTTTCAAAAAGACCGACTCCTGCTATGAGATCATGCAGGGCATCGATGCCATGATCGCGGACTTTGCAAAGACTTCCGCCTGAAAAAATCCCGCTGCCATATCGGACAGGGGTCATAAGAAAGGAATATCGTATTTTCTCGGGAACGGCGTGGCTTCGGTCACGCCGTTCCCTGTTTCAGCAGTTCATTCAGGGGAATAAAGCCCAGCCCGTCGTACTTGATGTGGATGTGCTGGCTGCCGGCGCCGCTGGAGCGGCAGGCCTTCAGGCCGGATATTGATCTCACTGTCGTCGTCCAGCTCGGCATTACATTCCTCGATGGTCTGCGGCAGTTTTTTTCTTTGTCACGGGTAGTCACTCCTTTCTTGATTTTAGGCAATAAAAAGCCCGCTGGCTTTGCACATACGGCATAGTCAGCGGGCAGAATGTAAGTTATTCTGTTCAATAATTAAACCTACAAAACAGACTTCATCGTAATGTTTGTGCCTGTTTCAACGCATAAATCATAGAATCGATACCTAATAGTGTCGTATAGCTACTGTTGGTTTTTCTGAAAGCGGGCGTGTAATAAACATTGTTTTCAGCATCAAAACAGAATTTTTCAGCAGTTAGTTCTTTCATCTCACGCGCCAATAGATTACTTCCATAGAAACGGCGGAGGAAGTCGATTCCCGCACACATGGCAGCGACAGGCTTCTTTTCGCTAATAAAATGTGTGACGCACGTTTTTATCACATTGGATTCTCTATAATTGTTCAATAAACCAATTCCACCGGGTATGATCAATGCATCATATTCTGCAAAATCAACCTCATGAATATCTTTAATGCGTCCCCTACCGATGCGGGCTGCTTCTATAAGGATATTCCGCTTTTCTGCCATCTCTTCTGTCAAGTGGTTGACAGACTGAATGGAAGCATCTTCTGCGACAGGAGTGTAATCACACCCATATTTATCAAGCGCTACATACGTCAGAATTACTTCTTCTATACATGAACCATCACCGAGGCCACAGCCTGCTAATAGAACTAAATACTTCATTTGTTTTCACCTCCAAAACTCACGGTTTGCCAACGACTTCTCACTGATAAGCATAGCATATAAAGCGACTTACATCAACGCCATCTTCATGGTAAATCAGCGACCTTTTTATGAACGTCGTTTTGCTTTGCCGCTTCGCTTGCCGCCCTGCGGCGTTCGGGGCGGTCAGCCGAAAGGAGAACCGCCCCTTGCGGATTTCAAATTCCATGCAGCCCGTGTCCGGGTCTGCGTCGGTCTGGCGGCAGCATTGCGGGTACTTTGCCCCGCAAATGCCGTCAGCCGCTTTTTTGAGATTTTTTGAAAAAATCTCGGAATGGACGGGATTGATTTAAGGTAGTTATACCTGAAAGCTGTGAATGAAGCTATTGCTTTCCGTGACGGCAAAAAATAACGGGTATCCGGCTCTCACCAGATACCCGTTATTTCGCTGCCAATCCCGCCTGACAGATGCTCATTTTGTAATTCTTAGAATTACTGTCTTATAAGCACCCATAGGATGGCGGACGGCGTATTTATCAGCTTTTCGCTTGGCTTACTCAGCCTTCTGGGCGGCGTCCTTTTCGGCAGCAGCCTTGGCGGCAGCGGCCTTCTTCTCGGCGGCAGCCTTCTGAGCGGCCTTGAACTTCTCCTTCTCCTCGGGGGTGGGGATAGGCTCAATGGCGTTGCGGGGGCAGGCCTTGGCGCACATGGTGCAGCCCTTGCACTTGGTATAGTCGATGACGGCCACGTTGTTGACCACATGGATGGCGTCGAACTTACAGGTGCGCTGGCACAGACCGCAGCCGATGCAGGAGTTGGCGCAGACCTTGGTAACGGCGGGGCCCTTGTCCTTGTTGGAGCAGTTGACGAACACCTTCTTGGAATAGGGGACCTCCACGATCAGCTTCCGGGGGCAGGCCTCGCGGCAGGCACCGCAGTTGGTGCACTTTTCCTTGTCCACCACGGCAGCGCCGTTTTCGCCCACATGGATGGCATCGAACTTACAGGCGGCCACACAGGAGCCGAAGCCCAGGCAGCCGTACTTGCAGGCCAGCGCGTCGCCGGCCAGGACCTTGGTGGCGGCCAGGCAGTCGTTGACGCCGCGATACTCGAAGTTCTTCACCGCATTGACGCCGCCGTTGCACAGAACGTGGGCCACCATCTTCTCGCCGGAGGGAGCCGCCATGCCCATGATGGCAGCGATCTTGGCAGCGCCCTCGGCGCCGGCGGGAGCGCAGGCGTTGATGGGAGCCTTGCCGGCCAGAATGGCCTCAGCGCAGCCGCCGCAGCCGGGATAGCCGCAGCCGCCGCAGTTGGCGCCGGCCAGACATGCCTGGATTTCGGGCAGGCGGGGATCCACCTCTACCTCGAAGACCTTGGCGGCCACCGCCAGGATCAGGCCGAACACGATGGCAAGAGCGCCAAGGATCACAACGGCCCAAATGACAGTAGTAAATTCCATAATTCTTCCTCCTTACCAGACCTTCAGGCCGCTGAAGCCCATGAAGGCCAGAGCCATCAGGCCGGCGGTGACCAGCGCGATGGGGAAGCCCTCGAAGGACTTGGGACTGTCGCTGGAAACCTCCAGCTGCTCGCGGACGGCGGCAAACAGGAAGATGGCCAGCAGGAAGCCCAGACCACCGGTGATGCCGTAGACCACGGACCCGATGAAGTTGTAGTCATTCTGCACGTTCAGCAGGGCGACGCCCAGCACGGCGCAGTTGGTGGTGATCAGGGGCAGGTACACGCCCAGGGCGGTGTACAGGGTGGGGATGTTCTTCTTCAGGAACATTTCCACGAACTGCACCAGACCGGCGATGACCAGGATGAAGGCCACGGTCTGCATGAACTCCAGGTGCAGAGGGATGAGGATCAGGTTCACCAGGTAGCAGAATGCGGAGGCCAGACCCATAACGAAGGTCACGGCCGCGCCCATGCCCACGGCGGTGTCGATTTTCTTGGACACGCCCAGGAAGGGGCAGCAGCCCAGGAACTGGGCAAAGATAAAGTTATTGGTCAGGATAGCGCCAAGAGAAATGGCGAGCAGAGTCGTAATAGACATAGCTTACTTGGCCTCCTTTTTCTTTTCGCTCTTGGCCAGGGCCCACTGCATCAGGGCGATCAGGGCGCCCAGGGTCAGGAAGCCGCCGACAGGCAGAGTCAGCAGCTTGATGCCGAACTCCTCGGGGAAGATGGTGATGCCGGGGGCGCTGCCCAGTCCGCCGCCGCCCAACAGGCCGCCGCCGAACTTGCCGGAGCCCAGCAGCTCGCGGAACACGCACATGATGATCAGGACGATGGTATAGCCGATGCCCTGGCAGATGCCGTCCACCGTGGAAGCGCCCACCGTGTTCTTGGAGGCAAAGGCCTCGGCACGGCCCAGGATGATGCAGTTCACCACGATCAGGGGGATGAACACGCCCAGGGAGTTGGACAGGGCGGGAACGAACGCCTTGAGCAGCAGGTCCACGCAGGTAACGAAGCCGGCGATGACCACGATGAAGCAGGCGATACGGACCTCATTGGGGATGATCTTGCGCAGCAGCGCAATGAAAATGTTGGAAAGGGTCAGGATGATCAGCACGGACACGCCCATGCCCAGGCCGTTGAAGAACGACGTGGTGATGGCCATGGTGGAGCACATACCCAGCAGCTGCACCAGCACGGGGTTCTGGGTGATCAGGCCCTCTTTGAATTGCTTGCCAAAGTTCATATTGCAGCTCCTCCTTTCTTAGCCCAGAGCTTCCACGGCAGCCAGGGCGGCGTTGGCGCCCATGGTGATGCCCTTGGTGGAAACGGTGGCACCGGAGACGGCGGTGATGTTGCTGCCCACCACCAGAGAGCCGGCGCCGGACATGCCGATAAACTGATCCAGGACGGGGGTACCGGCGGCGTTGGGCTTGTTCTCAACGACCTTGGTGCCGATGCCGGAGGTCTCGGAGTGGCTGACCACAGAGATGCCGGTGATGGCCTTGTTGGCGTCGATGCCCACCATCATGGTGATGGTGCCCTGGGAGCCGGAGGCGGAGACCTTGGCCACATAGCCGGCCTCGGCGCCGCCGTTGGTGACACCGTAGAGCTCGGTGATGGTGCCGCCCTGGGCCTTAGCCGCGGCCACCACGTCGTCGGTCAGCTCCAGCGCGTCGGTGAACTCGCTGCCCTCGGGGACAACGGCGCTCATGGCCACGCGGGTCTTTTCCGCATCGATGGCGGCGATCTTGTCCTTGGTGACGCCGTTGACCAGGCCCAGCAGGAAGGCCGTAATCAGGGAAATAACAGTCAGGGTGCCGGCGACCTTCAGAATAAACTTACCGGAGATCTTCATTTTGCAGCCGCCTCCTTCTTTTCTTTCTTGGGAGCACCGTAGATGGTGGGACGGATGTACTTATCCAGCAGCCAGGTGGTGCAGTTCATGATCAGGATGGAATAGCAAACGCCCTCGGGATAGGAGCCGAAGCGGCGGATGAAGCAGGTCAGCAGGCCGCAGCCGATGCCGAAGATGATCTGGCCGGGCTTGGTGACGGGAGAGGTGGCGTAGTCGGTAGCCATGAAGATGGCGCCCAGCATCAGGCCGCCGCCGAACACGTTGTACAGCATGTAGTCCACGCCGGAGATGCCGGCAGGAGCGGCGATGAGGGTCAGGATGGCCACGGTGGCAATGTAGGCCACGGGGATGTGCCAGGAGATGACCTTGCGGATCACCAGGTACACGCCGCCCAGCAGCAGCATCAGCGCGGAAACCTCGCCCAGGGAGCCGCCGACGCGGCCCAGGAACATATCCACCACGGAATAGGTGCTGGTGAGGGTGGCGAAGTCGCCGTTCTTCATCATGGCCAGGGGGGTGGAGGAGGTGACGGCATCAGCGTTGGAGCCGAAGGCGGACAGCTTGCTCATGGGCACGGCCCAGGTGGTCATGGCCGTGGCATAGCTGGCCAGCAGAGCGGCACGGCCCGCCAGAGCGGGGTTGAGGAAGTTGCAACCGATGCCGCCGTACAGCTGCTTGACCACCACAATGGCGAAGAACGCGCCGATGATGATCGTCCAATAGGGCAGCGTGGGGGGGCACACAAAGGCCAGCAGCATACCGGTGACCACGGCGGACAGGTCGCCAATGGACTGGGGCTTTTTCAGGAGCTTGCGATAGCCCCACTCCCAGAACACGCAGGCGGCCACGGACACCAGCGTCAGCGCCAGAGCGCGGAAGCCGAATACGAACACGCTCATAGCCAGGGCGGGGATCATGGCGATGATCACGTCCATCATGATGGTCCGGGTGCTCTCGCTGGACCGGATGTGGGGGGAGGAGGACGCGATCAGCTTCAAATTCTTGTAATCGGTCATGGTTTACGCCTCCTTCTTTTCGGCGGCGGCCTTCTCGGCCTCTGCCTTGGCCTTGGCGGCCATTCTTGCGTTGTTGACTTTCTGCTTGCCCATGCGGAAGGCGTGGGTCAGCGGCAGACGGGCGGGGCAGGTGTAGGCGCAGGCGCCGCACTCGATGCAGTCCATGCCGTGCAGGGTGTTCTGCCAGGTGTCCACGTCGCCCTTCATCAGGTACTTATACATGAACACAGGCTCCAGGCGCATGGGACATACGCCCACGCACTTGCCGCAGCGGATGCACTGGGGATGCTCCTCATACTGCTCCTCGTCGCCGGCGAAGGCCAGCATGGCGCCGGTGCCCTTGCCCACGGTGACGTCCAGGTTGTACTGGGCCAGGCCCATCATGGGGCCGCCCATGATCAGCTTATAGGTCTCTTCCTTCAGGCCGCCGCAGGCGTCGAACAGCTTGGTGATGGGGGTGCCGATGGGGCACTCCAGGTTTTTGGGCTCGATCACGCCGGAGCCGGAGACGGTGACCACCTTGCTGACAACGGGCATGCCGGTGTAAACGGCCTTGTAAATGGAGCAGGTGGTGTTCAGGTTGAAAATGCAGCAGCCGGCGTCGGCAGGCAGCTTGCCGGAGGGAACCTGGCGGCCGGAGATGGCCTGGCACAGCTGCTTTTCAGCGCCCTGGGGATAGCGGGTATGCAGGACCTCTACCACCACGGGAGCCTTCAGCTCGGCAATCGTCTTGTTAAGCACGTCGGCCGCGTTTTGCTTGTTGGCCTCGATGCCGATGTACACATGCTCCACGCCGAAGCACTTGGCCAGCAGGGTAGCGCCCTTGATGACCTGCTCGGGCCGCTCCAGCATGGTGCGGTGGTCGCCGGTGATGTAGGGCTCGCACTCGGCGGCGTTGATGATGACATAGTCCACCTTGCCGAGACCGGAGCTGATCTTCACATGGGTGGGGAAGGTCGCGCCGCCCTGGCCCACGATACCGGCGTTTTTGACGATCTCCACCAGCTGCTCAGGCGTCAGGCTGTCGGGATCGGCAACGGGATGAATGTCCGGGCACACGGTGTTCTGGAAGTCGTTCTCGATGACCACGGACATCATGGTCCCGCCCATGGAGAAGGGACGGGGCTCCACCGCCTTCACCGTGCCGGATACGCTGGCATGGATGGGAGCGGACACGAAACCGCCGGGTTCACCGATCTTCTGACCGATGGTCACCTTGTCGCCCACCGCAACGATGGGCTTGCAGGGTGCACCGATGTGCATAGACATGGGAATGACCACCTCAGCCGGGGCTGCCAGCTGCTCGATGGCCTTTTCATTGGTCGCGGCCTTCATATCATTGGGATGAACGCCGCCAAAGAAAGCTTGTGCCATTGTCTTCACCTCATCTTACTACTGGGTGGCCCTATGCCACCACATACTGCTCTAAATTCTACACCAGATTTGTCCTCTTGTCCACCCCTTGTATTCCGGTTTTCTGTGGAATTTGCGGCTTTTTGTCTTATTCTTAGCATTTGCGGAGGATTTGAGCGGAATATTTATCCAAAACTGCCTGAGATTTCCTGAAAAGGAACCGGTCTTGTGTTCACGGGGCAGTTGTGGTATACTATGCGCGGGAAAACAGATATAGCCGCCCGGCAGGCGGCGTGAGAAAGGAAGTGCTTTCATGCCCGATCGCATTCAAATAAAAGAGGAAGCCAAGCAGGTGGTCCGCGGGGCGCGGGTCAATGCGTATCTGGTGACGCTGATCGTTCTGGCGGTCACCGGCCTGCTGGAGGCGCTGGACTCCTATGTGGGCGCGTCCAGAACCGTGGACCAGGTCGCGGAGCTCTATGGCCAGCAGGCGGCGGCCATGCTGCCCGCCTTCCCGGAGTTCCCCGTGCTGCTGATGGCCTTTGTGGCGGCAGTGAACTGGCTGGCTCAGGTCATCATCAATGCCGGATGGTCCATTTATCATCTGGGTGTGCGGCAGGGAAAGGAAATGCCCTACGGCTGTCTGCTGGACGGGTTCGCCTTCCTGGGGAAGCTGATCCTGCTGAACATCGTCATGGGGATCTTTGTCTATCTCTGGTCCCTTCTGTTCCTCATCCCCGGCATCATCGCCCAGTACCGGTACCGGTTCGCCATTTATAATCTGTGCGAGAATCCGGAGATCGGCATTCTGGAGGCCATCAACATGAGCAAGGCCCAGACAGCAGGCTTCAAGGGTACGCTGTTTGTGCTGGACCTGTCCTTCCTGGGATGGTCCATCCTGTGCTGGCTGACTCTGGGCATTCTGAACATCTGGATCGCTCCCTACAAGGAGCAGGCCAACGTGGGTTATTTCCAGGAGATCAAGAAGGTCAAGGGCATCGGCTATCAGCCGCCCCAGGACGGCGGAGAGGACGACGAATTCCGTCCCATCGACCCCTTCGGGCCCAGCTATTAAAACAAGTGAGATAAGCCCAAATGCCCCCGGAGCAGCGCTCCGGGGGCATTGGATATGATGGCCTCTTATTTCTTTCAGAAAGCCCAGGTGCCGTTCCGGAACAGGGGCACGGTCCGGCCATCCTCACACACGGCGTCGATGGACAGGTCCGCCGAGCCGATCATGAAGTCCTCGTGGACCATGGAGTCGTTGACGCCCAGGCTGCGGCATTCATCCAGGGTCTTGCTCTGGAAGTCGCGGATGGTATCGGCAAAGCCCATGCCCAGAGCCAGGTGGCAGCAGGCGTTCTCGTCGAACAGCGTGTTGTAGAACAGCAGGCCGGACTGGTTGATGGGGGAATCAAAGGGCACCAGCGCACACTCGCCCAGATAGCAGCTGCCCTGGTCCATGGTGATGAGCTTGGTCAGCAGCTCGTTGTTGACCTGGGCGTTCCACTCCACGGCCTTACCCTGGTGGAAGCGGATCCAGAAGTTGTCGATGAGCTGGCCCTGGTAGCTCAGGGGCTTGGTGGAGTAAACGATGCCCTCGGCCTGACCCTTCATGGGAGAGGTGAAGCACTCCTCAGTGGGGATGTTGGGGTTGAAGAAGATGCCCTGGAGGCTGGTCTCGCCGCCGCCGCAGAACTGCCCCTCCGGAATGAGGCCCACGGTCAGGTCCGTGCCGTTGGCGCTCCTGTACTTCAGCTGGCGGATGTGCAGGCTGTTGAGATACTGGCAGCGGTCATGCAGGTCCTTGTTGTGGGCGTCCCAGGCGGCCACGGGGTCGTCATCCACGCGGCTGGTGGCCAGGATGGCTTCCCACAGCTTCTCCATAGCCTGACTGGTACGCAGGCCGGGGAACAGCTTCCTAGCCCAGGCCGCGCCGGGTACGGCGGCAATGCACCACTGATACTTGTTCTCGATCTGGTCCCGGTATTTGCGGATGGTGGGATAGGTCCGCTGCTGGGCCTTGGCCATCTTCTCCTGATTGATGCCCTTCAGTCCGTCGGGGTCCTCCGACAGCAGGTAAATGCGGCAGGGGATGGTGTCCACATAGTGCTGCCAGCGGGCCTCCTCATAGTTGTCCAGCTTGGACAGGGTGGTCAGGGTGCGATAGCGGTAGTGGAGCTTTTGCAGGGGCTGATAGCTCCAGTCCACCACCACCTTCTTGGCCCGGCGCTTGTAGCACTCCTCCACCAGCATTTTTACGAACTCCGGCTGGTCCAGGTCGGCGGCGATGAACACCTCCTGCCCGGGCTGCACATTGACGCCGGTCTGGGCGATGAGCTGGGCGTATTTGCGCAAAACGGTTTTTTTCATGGTAGTGATTCCCCCTGTAGTACAAAATAACGGAGATATTATACCATCAGCGGACAATCTTGAAAAGAGGCTTTTGTGAATTTTGTGGAATGGGATGGCAAAACGTCCCCGCGGCATCAGACCGCGGGGACGTTTTGCTATAGGCCGCTGTCAGTATCTCAACAGCCTGCACATCCGCCAGCTGAAGTACAGGAGCGCCAACAGCACCGCGATGCAGCGGTTTCTGATCGACCTGTGTTTCATGGTGGTTCTATAAAAACGCTGTCTTTGATACGATAAGGTACAATAACTTGCGCAAATTGAAAAGAGCAAAAAAGGAGACATAGCTTGCAGGCTCTGGTAGAATGAAGTCACGACACACCATTCTGAAAGGAGACAGCAAACTATGTCCGAGAAAATTGTACAGCTAAACGAGGAAGTAATCAAGGGCCAAATCAAGGAATTAGTTCGAGTTCAAGCGGCATGCGCATTTTTTCGCGGCGCGGCTTTCCAAAAACAGGAAACAGGAAATATCTGCATAGCCGGCCTTTGGCAGGCGGATACTATCTGTGCAACATTTGCATCGACTGGAGGAATTTGATATATGAAAGCTACAGGCATTGTCAGACGTATTGATGACCTGGGGCGGGTGGTCATCCCCAAGGAGATTCGCCGTACCATGCGTATCCGCGAAGGCGACCCGTTGGAGATTTACACCACCCGGGAGGGGGAGGTCATTTTTAAGAAATACTCCCTGATCGGCGGGCTGGAGGATTTTGCAGCACAGTTCTGCGATGTGCTCAACCGCAGCAGCGGCTTTACCGCCGCCGTGACCGACCGGGACGCCATCATCGCCATCACCGGCTCCGGCAAGCGGGAGCTGCTGGGCAAGCCGCTGTCCGACGCCCTGGCTCAGGTCATGGAACAGCGCAGCATTTATCAGTATCAGGGTTCCGGGCGGCCGCTGCCCGTCTCCGACAGCAGCGACCGTTACACGGTGGCTGTGGCGGCGCCTATTCTCTGCGAGGGGGATGTGCTGGGCATGGTGCTGTTTCTGTCGTCGGACGCGCAGATCCCCGGCGAGGGGGAGTACAAGCTGGCCCAAACCGTATCCGCCTTTTTGGGGCGGCATATGGAGACGTAAACAACAATGCCGGAGGCAGCCGCCTCCGGCATTGTTCTTCTTGGTTTACTCGCCCAGCTGATCGCTGACCAGCTGCGTCAGGGATTCCACAGCCTCCTTGGCGTCGGGACCGTCGGCGATAAGGGTGATGGTGGTGCCCTTCACGATGCCCAGGGAAAGAACGCCCAGCAGACTCTTGGCATTCACCCGGCGCTCATCCTTTTCCACCCAGATGCCGCTCTTGAATTCATTGGCCTTCTGGATGAAGTAGGTGGCAGGACGGGCGTGCAGACCCACCTCATTGTTCACGGTAACTTCCTGTGTAAACATTCCATTGCACTCCTTTTATGAAGCATTTTCGAAAAATGCGGGGACATACTTCTCTCACACTATAATATTATACCGAATCGGCGAAAGAAAGCAATGTCCAAAGCTACAAATTCTTTAAGTAAGGTCTGAAAAAATGTTTGACCCTTTTGGCGGAATCCACAAACCGCAGTCGTTATTTCAGCTCAACGATTGTGACTCCGGCCTCGCCTTCGCCATACCGGCCCAGCCGGAAGCTCTTGACGGCCTTGTTCCGCTTGAGCATCTCGTGAACGGCCTTGCGCAGAGCGCCGGTACCCTTGCCATGGATGATGGTCACGGTGCCCAGCTTGGCCATGACGGCGCTGTCGATATAGTTCTCCACCACGCTCTCGGCCTCCAGAGTCTCATAGCCCCGGATGTCCAGCTCCGAGGCGGCCCGGGATTGCAGATTCAGCTTGGCGCTGCCGCCGGAGGCCGGCGCGGCGGGCTTTTTCTTGGGCTGGCCCTCCGGCAGGCGCACCTGCTGGGCCTTGACGGTCATCTTCATCTTTCCGGCCTGCAAAAGCAGGGTGCCGTCGTTGTTGACGGCCAGCACCGATGCGGCCATCTTTACGCCGGGCAGCTCCACCAGGTCCCCCACCTCAATGGGACGGCTGGGAGTATAGACAGGCTCCTGGGGCTGGTCGTGGATGTGCAGGGCGTCCTGGGCCTGGTTCAGGCTGTGCCGCACGGCGGCTTTGGCGTCATTGAGCTCCTGGAAGCTGAGTTGCTTTTGCTGCTGGCGGCGCAGCTGGTCCAGCTGGGCGAAAATTTCGTCCGCCTGGGCCTGGGCCTGACGCACAATGCGCTTGGCCTCGGCCTCGCCCTTGGTGCGGGCGTTGTCCTTGGCTTTTTCCATTTGCTCCCGGAACGTCCGGGCCTTGCGGGCGTCCTCCTCCCGCTGGCGCCACAGGCGGTCGGCCTCGGCCTGGGCCTTCTCCAGCCGCTGGCGCTTTTCCTCCAGCTGGGTCAGCACGTCCTCAAACCGGAGGGAATCACTGTCCATCTGGGCCTGGGCTGCCTGGATGACGGATTCGTCCAGCCCCAGCCGCCGGGAGATGGCAAAGGCATTGGATTTGCCGGGAATGCCGATCAGCAGCCGATAGGTGGGCCGCAGCGTCTGCACGTCGAACTCGCAGCTGGCATTTTCCACCCCGGCGGTGGTCATGGCGAAGGTTTTCAGCTCGGCATAGTGGGTGGTGGCGGCAATCAGGGCTCCCTGGCTGCGGGCACTTTCAATGATGGCAATGGCCAGGGCTGCGCCCTCCACCGGGTCCGTACCGGCGCCCAGCTCATCGAACAGCAGCAGGCTCTTGTCGTCCACCTCCCGCAGGATCTGCACAATGTTGGACATATGGGCGGAGAAGGTGGACAGGCTCTGCTCAATGCTTTGCTCGTCGCCCACATCCGCCAGCACCCGGTGGAATACACGCACGGCGCTGCCGCTGTCGGCAGGGATATGCAGGCCACACTGGGCCATCAGACACAGAAGGCCGATGGTTTTCAGGGTAACGGTCTTGCCGCCGGTGTTGGGGCCGGTGATGACCAGGGTGTCGAACTGCTCACCCAGCTCCACGGTGATGGGCACTGCCTTGGCCTGGTCCAGCAGCGGGTGCCGGGCCCGGCGCAGGGCCACGCCGCCCCGGCGGCGGACCTCCGGACGGCTGGCGTTGAGCTGATAGCTCAGCTGCGCCCGGGCAAAGATCACGTCCAGGTGCACCAGAATGTCATAGTCCCACAGAATATTCTCCATGGACCCGGCGCAGGCGGCGGACAGCTGCCGCAGGATGCGGTCGATCTCCTTTTTCTCCCGGGCCTCCAGCTCCTTGAGCTCGTTGTTGGCCTGCACCACGCCCATGGGCTCCACAAACAGCGTGGCCCCGGAGGAGGAGACGTCGTGTACCAGGCCGGGCATGCTGCCCTTGCACTCGGCCTTCACCGGCACCACGAACCGGCCGTCCCGCTGGGTGATCAGGGCCTCCTGCAGGACCTTGGCATAGGACGGCGACGAGATGATGCGCTGCAGGATCTGCCGCCCCTTGGAGGCGGCCAGCCGCATTTTCCGGCGGATATCCGCCAGCTCGCTGCTGGCGGTGTCGGCGATGGTCTCCTCGTCCAGAATGGCGGAGCGGATCTGCTCCTCTAAGTATTTATTGGTGTGCAGGGAGGCGAACAGGCGGTCCAGCACCGTCTCCTCCCCCTGGCGCTGGGCATCGTAGTCCGCCACCCGGCGGCTGGCGGTCAGCACCCCGGCGATGTCCAGCAGCTCCCGGGTGTTCAGCATACCGCCGTGATCGGCCCGGGTCAGGGCGGCGGACACATCCTTCACCCCGGAGAAGGACGGGCTGCCGTGGAGCCCCAGCCGCTCCTTGGCGGCGTCGGTCTCGTCCAGAAGCCGCAGCACCTCCTCCGCATCGGTGGAGGGGGTCAGCTTCAGGCATCGGTCCTTGGCGGCCTGGCTGACAGCCTTGGCCGCCAGCTTTTCCAGCACCGCCGGAAGCTCCAGGGTGCGGATGGATTTTTCAAATAATTCACTCATATTTTGTTTCCTCTTGCGGAAGAATGGATTTGTAGTAGTCCAGGGTACGGAAGCTGCGCTCCAGCTGGGCGGTGACATAGGCGTCCGATGCGTGGTCCAGGGCCCGCAGTCCCGGCTGGGGCAGGGCGAAGCTGTACAGCCGCTTTGCGTCGCCGTACAGGATGTATCGCAGGGCCGCCAGCCCCGCCGCCGTCAGCGGCAGGGACAGCCCCCCCTTTTCCCGGCATTTGCCGCAGTGGACCACCCCGTGGACCACGTCCAGCATAGGGTTCTCCGGCTCCGGCGCGCCGCACAGGGCGCAGGCATCGGCCATGGGCTCGTACCCGGCCAGGGCCATGAGCCGGAGCTGGAACGCGGGCTTTACCAGCTGGGGCGGCTTGCGCAGGGCGCTGAGGGCGTACAGGGCGTTTAACAGCAGCGGCAGCACGTCGCCGCCGCAGCCGTCGGCCACTGCCTCCGTCAGCTCGGCAAAATACGCCGCCAGGCTCAGAGCCGTCAGGTCCTGCCGCAGGCCGCCAAACAGCTCGATGGTGTTTGCCGCGTCCAGCATGGTCCACTGGCCCCTTTCATACAGGGTCATCTCGGAATACGCCAGCAGCTGGCAGGCTGCGGCCACGCGGCTGCCCTTGCGCCGGGCGCCCCGGGCGATGACCGCCAGCTTTCCCCGGTCCGGGGTCAGCACGGTGAGAATCTTGTCCGCGTCCCGGGTATCGGTCTCCCGCAGCACCAGGCCGCAGGTCACAAATCGTTCCGGCTGCATCCCGCCGCCTCCTTATACAGCAAATACGCCTCCGGCGCGCCGGTGGCCCAGAACAGGTCCCATCGCCCCTCCATACGTCTCACCTCCACCTATAGTGTGCCGCGGTTTTGCCGCGTCATAAGTGGAAGGTTCTGGCCGGAGTTACTGCTCGTCGTACCCTCTGGCACGGATGAAGTTCACATTATCGCGCCAGTTTTCCTTGACCTTTACCCAGGTTTCCATGTACACCTTGGCGCCCATGAACTTCTCGATGTCCCGGCGGGCCAGGGAGCTGATGCGCTTGAGCATAGCGCCGTGCTTGCCGATGATGATGCCCTTGTGGCTGGCCTTTTCGCAGTAGATGGTCACGTCCAGGTCGACGATGCCGGTGTCCTCCCGCTCGGTGAAGCGGGTGATCTCCACGGCGGTGCCGTGGGGGATCTCCTTTTCCAGGCACAGCAGCATTTTCTCCCGGACGATCTCGGCGCACACCTGAGCGTCGGGCTGGTCGGTGGTCATGCCGTCGGGGAACAGCTGGGGGCCTGCCGTGGCATAGATCTGCAGCTGGGCCATCAGGTCGTCCAAACCGTCGCCGGTGCGGGCGGAGATGGGGATAATGGCGTCAAACCCGGGATACACGGCAATGTAGGCGGCAATAACCTCCAGCAGGTCGTCCTTTTTCTCCACGGTGTCGATCTTGTTGATGCACAGCACACAGGGCAGGCCCTCCTCGGTGATGCGCTGGAGCAGGATCTTCTCCGGCTCCCCCACATGGGCGATGGGCTCCACCAGCAGCAGCGCGGCCTCCACCTGCTGCAGGCTCTCCCGCACCACCTTCACCATGTAGTCCCCCAGCCGGGACCGGGGCTTGTGCAGGCCCGGGGTGTCCAGCAGCACAAACTGGGTATCCTCCCGGTTCACCACGCCGTAGATCCGGTTGCGGGTGGTCTGGGGCTTGTCGGACACGATGGCGATCTTCTCCCCCACCAGGGCGTTGGTGAGGCTGGACTTGCCCACATTGGGCCGCCCGCAGATGGTGATCATAGCGGTTTTTGTGATGTTGTTCATAGGTGATCCTCAACTTTCTTTTGAGCAATTTTATTGTGTCAGGGTAAACTGATAAGTGACGGAGTTTTGCCACCGTTCCTCGTTTGCCAGGTCCTGCCCGATCACCTTGCCGCCCATGCGCTCATAGAAGCTGCGGGCGTTAAGATTCTCCGGGACACAGTGGCAGACAAAGGAGGCGGCATGGTGCGCTCTGCAATACGCTTTCACGAAATCGAACGCTTGCCGGCCGATCCCCTGTCTTTGGTATTCGGCGGAAATATACAGGGATTGCAGGGTGATTACATCGGCTTCGTTTATCGTCAGGTAGCCGATGTCCTGCCGGTTCTTTCGGACCAAGTACACAGAATACGCCGGATGATGGACCCTCAGCAGCTCCATTTCCCTGTGCCAGTCCCAGTCAAAGTTATCTATCATGCTGTCGGGGTAGATGCCTCGGTATGTGGTGTCCCAGATTCTTTGCCGCAGGGCGATAATGGACGGCACATCCTCTTCGGATGCCTCAATAAACAGCTTTTCCTCGGCCATGCTATCACATCTCCTTCCGGGATTTTTACTCAATTTCCACACTCCGGGGCCGGCACACTCTCCGCTGCCCGATTGCGGACAGCGAACAGGAACACCGGGCGGAGCAGGCCCAGGGATAAAACGGTGAACACGGTCAGGACGTCCCCATATTTACCGGCGCGGCTTTTATAGATCCGGTGGGCGATCAGGGTGTCCAGGATAAAGACTGCCAACAGGGCCATCAGCAGGAGGATGAACCAAAGGGTATTCAGCTCCCGGCAGACGTAGAAATAGACGCAAAGGCAGACGGACAGAAGCGTCAGAAGGGCCGACACGGCGCCCATGACCCGCCGGTCTGCCAGCTTTCCCAGCAGATACTTGCTGTAAAAGGGAATCCAGGCAGGGAATGTATGTGCGTCGCCCGCTTTTTTGCGCATGCAGGCGATGGAAAAGCCTTCCAGCACATAGCTGGCCATGATATACGCCGCCGCGGCGGCAAGCACGGCGATGAAGAACAGGAAAATCGCCGATAATATACCCGAAACAATCAGAACGCCGAATCCGGCCATATGCGATACCTCCTATTTTACCCCAGCCGGTCGCCGTTTTCCACAGGCTTGTCCGGGGTGATGAGCACCACGCCGCCCTGGGAGTAGGTGCCCAGCACCAGCACCTGGGAGAAGAAGTCGGCGATCTGACGGGGCGGGAAATTCACCACCGCCAGCACCTGCTTGCCCACCAGGTCCTCCGGGGCATACTGCTGGGTGATCTGCGCGCTGGAGCGCTTTTGCCCCAGCTCCGGGCCCAGGTCCACCAGCAGCTGATAGGCGGGCCTGCGTGCCTTTTCAAAGGGCCGGGCCTCCACAATGGTGCCTACCCGGATATCCAGCTTCATGAAATCGTCAAACGTGGCCTGTTCCATATGAGCGCCTCCTGTTATCAATCGCTGTCCAGCTTCAGGACCGCCATGAAGGCCTCGGTGGGGACCTGGACGGTGCCCAGGTTCCGCATCTTCTTCTTGCCCTCCTTCTGCTTTTCCAGCAGCTTCTTCTTGCGGGTAATGTCGCCGCCGTAGCACTTGGCCAGCACGTCCTTGCGCATGGCCTTCACTGTCTCCCGGGCGATGATCCGTCCGCCGATAGCCGCCTGGATGGGCACCTCAAACAGCTGGCGGGGAATGTTGTCCTTGAGCTTTTCACACAGGCGGCGGGCCCGGGGATAGGCCTTGTCCTTGTGGGCGATGAAGCTCAGGGCGTCCACGCCGTCGCCGTTGAGCAGCAGATCCACCTTCACCAGCTCACTGGGCCGGTAGCCGGAGAGCTCATAGTCCAGGGAGGCATAGCCCTTGGTGTTGGCCTTCAGCGTGTCGAAAAAGTCATAGATGATCTCGTTGAGGGGCATCTGATAGTGAAGCTCTACCAGATGGGTGTCCAGATACTGCATATCCTTGAACTCGCCCCGGCGGTCCTGGCACATGGGCATGATGTTGCCCACATACTCGTTGGGGCTGATAATGGACACCTTCACATACGGCTCCTCCGCGTGCTCGATAACCGTGGGGTCCGGATAGTTGTGGGGGTTGTCCACCTTCACCATGGTGCCGTCGGATTTGTATACATGATAGATGACGCTGGGCAGGGTGGTCACCAGGTCCAGGTTGAACTCCCGTTCCAGCCGCTCCTGGATGATCTCCATGTGGAGCATGCCCAAAAAGCCGCACCGGAAGCCGAAGCCCAGGGCCACGGAGCTCTCCGGCTCGAAGGTCAGGGAGGCGTCATTGAGCTGGAGCTTTTCCAGGGCGTCCCGCAGGTCGGGATATTTGCTGCCGTCCTCGGTGTAAATGCCGCAGTAGACCATGGACTGGGCGGGCCGGTAGCCGGGCAGAGGCTGGGCGGCGGGGTTCTCCGCGTCGGTGATGGTGTCGCCCACCTGGGTGTCCTTCACGTTCTTGATGGAGGCGGTGAAATAGCCCACCTCGCCGGCCTGGAGGGCGTCCGTGGGCTCGTTGCCCAGGGGCTTCAGGTAGCCGCACTCCAGAATGGTATACTGGGCTCCGGTGGCCATCATGCGCACCGTCTGGCCCCGGCGGATGGTGCCCTGCTTGATGCGGAACAGCACCACCACGCCTACATAGGGGTCGTACTGGCTGTCGAAGATCAGCGCCTGAAGGGGGGCGTTGGGGTCGCCGTCGGGGGCGGGCACATTGCGGACCACGTCCTCCAGCACCGCCTCCACGTTAAGTCCCAGCTTGGCGGAGATCTCCGGCGCGTCCATGGCGGGCAGGCCGATGATGTCCTCCACCTCCTGCTTGGCTTTCATGGGATCGGCGGCAGGCAGATCGATCTTGTTGAATACGGGCAGGATCTCCAGCTCGTGCTCCATGGCCAGATAGGTGTTGGCCAGGGTCTGGGCCTCCACCCCCTGAGTGGCGTCCACCACCAGCACAGCGCCCTCGCAGGCGGCCAGGGACCGGGAGACCTCATAGTTGAAGTCCACATGGCCCGGGGTATCGATCAGGTTCAGAGCATAAATTTCGCCGTCCTGAGCCTTGTAAAAAAGATGGACGGCACGGGACTTGATGGTGATGCCCCGCTCCCGTTCCAGGTCCATATTGTCCAGGATCTGGTTTTCCATCTCCCGCTGAGGCACGGCGTCGCACAGCTCCAGCAGTCGGTCCGCCAGCGTGGACTTGCCATGGTCGATGTGGGCGATAATGGAAAAGTTGCGGATATGGGATTGTTCAAACATTTGCGTTCCTCCTGTAGGTAAGTCCACGCTGACGCGCCAAGTGGCGCGTAACAAGCGTTTTGCGCAGCAAAACCTTGCCGCAGGCGGAATTCATTTCCGCCGAAGGACATTAAATGAAAAGGGCTCCCGGTTTGCCGTCAGGCAAACTGGGAATGGGACTTGCCGTGGTCGATGTGGGCGATGATGGAAAAGTTGCGAATATGGGATTGTTCAAACATTTGCGTTCCTCCTCAGGGGAATAACAAGTTATATTCCCACCTATTATAACGGATGTTCCGGCAAAATGCAATTCCTGTTGCCGCCGCCGGGAAAAAGTGTTTGTAGGACTACAATACATGTTGGACAATCGAAGAAAAAAGCTATGAGGAATATGGTCTCATGGGTTATAGTTAAGTTACCACACCAAACCAGCCCGAAAGGAGACCATATCCCTCATGAGTAAGAGTATAACACAAGACATGGCCTATCGGCAATCCCTAATGAAGTACGCAGAG
>ERZ780053.10-NODE-10-length-116591-cov-12.1732_pt1 | contig 116591 bp, 101 predicted proteins | sample MGYA00511088_ERZ780053 | MGnify/ENA primary metagenome ERZ780053 (study PRJEB29588, sample SAMEA2150866) | human gut metagenome | biome: human gut; feature: human-associated habitat; material: faeces | place: Denmark | collected 2008/2010 ...
TCAATCCACGCGCCCCATACGGGGCGCGACGGCCTGCGTGCAGGACGTGCAGGTGGGGCAGTCCCTGATTTCAATCCACGCGCCCCATACGGGGCGCGACGTTGAATATAAAATTCAGAATCATGCACAAATGAGATTTCAATCCACGCGCCCCATACGGGGCGCGACGCGAATTCCATTTCTATATGGGAGCACACTATTATATTTCAATCCACGCGCCCCATACGGGGCGCGACGAAGTAGTACCCCAAACGCCCTTAGAAGTAATAGATTTCAATCCACGCGCCCCATACGGGGCGCGACAAAAAGAAAACCGCACGATAACAAACTACATCGAATTTCAATCCACGCGCCCCATACGGGGCGCGACGCCGGAGCTCAAGGAACGGCTTCAGGCCGCCGCAATTTCAATCCACGCGCCCCATACGGGGCGCGACTGTTGATTTTCGTTATAATTGCCAAATTACAATAATTTCAATCCACGCGCCCCATACGGGGCGCGACGATACGCGGTTGCGCTCGTCCTCCACGTCGCCGGTATTTCAATCCACGCGCCCCATACGGGGCGCGACCTTGGCATTGTGCTGGGCCAGGAACCAGCGGAACAGATTTCAATCCACGCGCCCCATACGGGGCGCGACAAAAGAAATGGAAAAAATGAAACAAAAGCAACAAATTTCAATCCACGCGCCCCATACGGGGCGCGACACAATGACCAGGTGACCAAGATTATCAATCGCCTATTTCAATCCACGCGCCCCATACGGGGCGCGACGATGAGAAAGGGGCCATTTGGCCCAAGGAGACTAATTTCAATCCACGCGCCCCATACGGGGCGCGACATGCAAACTGACGGCGAAACGTATTGGAAAGATAAATTTCAATCCACGCGCCCCATACGGGGCGCGACAGCAAAAATGCATAATTTATGTTCTGCATTTTTGCAACAACAGACAATCAAAGCATAAAAACCAACGGGAAACGTCGTCTGTCAGAACGTTTTTCTGATAAATCCAGGAACTCAACTTACAAAAGTAGGTGCGAACCTTCCTGACGCGTTCTGTTCGCTTCTCCTTCGCACTAAATCATCAGTGTGTCCTCTGGCAGATACGATTGCTTGCAGCCGAAATGCTCGATCTTCTTTTCATACTGCTTCCCTAAATAGTAAAATCGCAGACTATCCCGCTGGGGATCCATAATCTTACAAAGGGTATTTTGCAGACTGCGGCACTGTGCGGTGTCCAGCAAGCATTCAAATACAGAATTCTGCACTCTTTGCCCGTAATTAACGCACTGCCTGGCGATTTGCCGCAGGCGTTTGCGTCCGGCGGCGTCCTCTGTATTTACATCATAGGTGATCAATACCAGCATAGCCCCTCACTTCCATAAAAACGGCGGATAGTCGTCCAAATCGCCCCGCAGATATCTTGCCAACAAGAGACTCTGCACATAAGGAACCAGACCCCAAGGAAGCTTTTCCTCCAGAAAAGGATGGGTGATTGGCTCCCTTTTGCGCTCCTGCCATTTATGCAAAAAGCTTTTACGTCCTGTGTCCGACAGAAATACCGCACCGTTTTCCCGAAAATTGAAATCCTCTGGCTTAATGATGCGATTATTGACCATCGTCAGCACAAAACGATCCGCAAAGCAAGGACGCAGTTCCTCCATCAGATCCAGCGCAAGGGATTCACGTCCCGGGCGGTCACGGTGCAGAAAACCCACATAGGCATCCAGGCCGACACATTCCAAGGCGGAAGCACAGTCGTGGGCCAGAAGGCTGTACGCAAAGGACAGCATGGCATTGAAAGCGTCCAGCGGCGGCCGACGGCTGCGCTCACGGAAAAAGAAGGTATCCTTTCCCTGCAGGATCATGTCGTCAAGAACTCCGAAATAGGCAGTGGCGCCGGCGCCCTCCAACCCCCGGAGACTGTCCAGCGAGGTTTCTGCCGTGATCTGCGGCAAAAGCCCTTGCAGCTGCTGGGACACCGCTGTAAAGTGGCCGCTGTCAATTCGCATGGCATGATCCCTTCGGGTGCGATCCACACTCCAGCGGGCGTTATAGACCTTGCCCAGAATCATCATTCGGGCCACGCGGCAGCTTTCAGAGGGATCGTCGGCGACCCGATACTGCGTCCGCCGCAACAGCACATTGCCCTGCATTTGTCCGGAGACGCGGGCAAGGAATTGCCCTCTCTGGGTACAAAACGCCAGCCCGATTTCCCGCTTGGCGCAAGCACCCATCAGTGCCGGTGAAGCACCGGAATAGGAAAAGGTCACGATGCTTTGCAGCGTGTGCAGCGGATAGCGGGCAACGGCTTCCCCACCCCGGTTGGCCACCACATTTTCACCGTCCAGCGAGAGGTACACATCCTCTGATGTAACGAACAATGTGTTCAAAAGCTGTCTCATGGCGTCTCCTCCAGATGATCCCGCAGATAGTCCGCAACAGATTGCTTCCGCATCAGCTTCGGCAGACAAAGCTCCTTGAGAGAGCAGGCGCTGCAGGCTTTTGTCGGCTTGACCTTCGGCGTCCAGCCACGCTCATACAGAGCGTGCATCTCCTCAAGAAGCGTCCTGACCTCCTGCCGCAGCTCCGGCGTGAATTCCACCTCTGTACGACGGTGCGTCTCGCCGTAGTACAACGCGCCGGTCGGGATCTGGCAGCAGAGCATTTCCTCCAGACACACAGCCTGTCCGCAAAGCTGCAAGGCGTCCGTGGTATCCTGCTTGGGCTTGCCGCGCTTGTATTCCACCGGATAGGGCTGCCAAAGGCCATCCCTCCCTTTCAGCGGAATCCCCACGCCGCTGCGGTGGAATTCCAGCACGTCACAGGCACCGGAAACCCCTAAGGTCGGGGAGAATATCCGCATATCCCGCGTAATGAGCAGGTCGCCGCGGCTCTCGGTGAAGTCCTTATCGTGGGCCCGCTCGTGGAGGATCGCACCGTCTGTGGTACGGTAATTCTCCGCCCATTGATTTTCGATATGGATCAGCGCCCATTGTCTGCGGCAGAATTTGAAGTGCTGCAAACCGGAGAGCTGAAGAAAGCGCTCCTCCGGATAGATCACCCCAGCCGTGTGCAGGTAACGCCGGCGGGGAGAGCCGCCTCGTCCACCGTAACGGTGTAGTCTTCATAGCTTCTGGGGGCGGTAACGTTGTCCTTATGAGCTGCCTTCACCAGATCAAACAGCTTATGGGCCGGAGCGCAGCCCAACTCGGAATCATGCCTGAACACGATCAGCTCACGCACAGCCATCTTGCCGCGGGCGGCAGAGTGGTCATTTTCAAACATATTCAGGATGGCTGTCCACAGCAGGTTCAGGTCATCCTCGGAGAATCCGGTAGTCTTGCGGGCCAGGTTGGCGGAGATATATCCCTCCACCCGGTACAGGCCGTAAGGTACAATGTACTTGCGGCCCATTTCGGTGCCCTTCTTCTCCGCGTCCGCCTCCGTGGTGATGGCCACACGGGTGATGGTAACCTCCTGCGGCATGATGGGATCAACGCTGCGGGCAAAGCCCAGCTGCACCGGCCCGCGCACCTGTCCGCAGTTCAGCGCACCCTTGACGAAGGTGGTCATGACTGCGCCGAAGGTGCGGATATCGTAGAAATTCCGGCACATAAAGTCCCGCAGCTTTTCATCCAGATGCTCGTCCTTCTTCTTGGCATCCTTCAGCTTGTCCGCGTCCACGCCCACAAAGGCGCAGGCTTCCTTGTCGCTGGTGTTCAGCGGTACGCCGTCCTTGATGTAGATGCGATAGCCCGTCTCCCCTTCCTTTGCCATCTCCACATAGTTGCGGATCTTTCGCTTCAGGCAGACGTCCGTCACCAGCCCGTAGCCGGTCTCTGGGTCTATACGGGGCATGTTGCCCGCGTCGGGGTCACCGTTGGGATTTCCGTTCTCCACATCGAAAAACACCACAAATTCATACCGGTTCTTGATAGGCTCAGACATTTTCATTCTCCTCCTTTTTCGTATACCGCTTCTGTGTCTGGTGATAGTAGCCAAGGTCGAAGGAGCCCTGCTGGGCCAGCGTCATACGGGCAGGATAGCTCTCGCCCAGCAATCCCTTCAACACAGTGACCTGTTTATCGAAATAGACTCTCTGTCCGGGCTCCAGCTTCCGCAGATGCTTCTGATAGAGATTGTTCAGCACCGGGAAGATGCTGGCAGGCATGGTCGCTGCCGAGTTGAAATACTTGTCCTTGATGGTCGCGTTGATACCGGGATTTGCCGCCTGCTGCGCCGATTCATAAACGGAGAACAACCGGCCCAGCGTGTAAGGGATGTTGGTGCTGGCTTCGTTGAGACTCACAGTCAAAACCTCCTTTGGACAGTCCGTATGTGGATTTTTCAGATAATACGCCTTGATGATGGCCGCGCGGCCCCATGTGATGTTCCGCTCCGCACGAATACGGAGCATGACAGCCTCCAGCAGCGACGCCGGATACAGCCCGCCGGAAAAGATGGCCCGTGCCGTGGCTCCTGCCATGGCCGGTGAAGGAGACTTATCCTTGGAATTCGGATTCACCGTTTCCCGCAGCAGCGCCCACAGAGGCAGCACACCGGGCTTAGCGTTTGCAGGCCTCACGATCTCCAGCCGCTCATAGTGGGCATTGACGTTCTGCATCAGCCTGCCGAAGCTGTCCCGCAGAAAGAATCGGACAGAGAGCCGGGCCGCGTTAGGCGCCAGCCCCAAAATGTAAAAGGTGCGGTCCGGATCCACGCCCAGGTCCGTGCTCGGCAGACCCTTTGCCAGATTTTTTAAGGCAGCCTGCAGATCCTTTTCCGATAAGCCTGATGGCATATTGCCGGACATGAACGCCATAAACAGATCAGGATAAGCAGGCTCTGCGCCCTCTGCCCAACAGACAATGGTGGTATCGCCGATGACCTGCACATTGTTCCTTTTCGCCAGCAGATGGTTCAAGGCGGCAGTGTAGGCAAATGCTGCATACTTGCCTACCGGTGCGTTGTAGCTTTGCTCCCGCCCATAAGAGCAAAAGGCGTGCGCATTGAACGCCACCAGCGTTGCGCCGCTGGACTGGGCATCCCGTACACCCTTGATGGTGGGATGGGTGGCGGCAATCTCATCCTCGCGGCCTGTGACAAGGCACTGCATCCGCACGGCGTCCTCGCCTGCGCCGTCCCGATACCGCTGCCACGCCTCGCGGATGGCGGTATCCTCATATGAATAGCGGCCGTCCACCCGAAGCAGCAGATTCCCGCCTGCGGTAACTGCCTCATACTGTCCGGACAAGGCGGGATGTTCCATCGCTTTTTCCGGCTGCCAGGTGTCGAAGAACCTCAGGATCGCCTTGGCAATGGGCGAATCCACGCCATCCAATACGGTATGGTGCAGACTTGCGGCAGCGCGAAAGCAATCCTGGCTGCGCTTCGGCTTTCCCTTTTGGTCAACGCCCAGCAGATAGGTTGAGTTGTCCCACAGGAAGTTGGAAGCAATGCCAACGGTACGCTTTACCGGTGCAGGCAGATTTTTGATAGTCTGCGGCATCTGCGCCTTTCCGTTTTCGGATGGCTGTTGAATATTGATTATTTGCGTCACCTGGCCGTCTTTATCCAGACACAGGGCGAAGCTGATCTTTGCCGGGCTCCATCCGGGAGCGGCGATCTCGCCGCGATGGAGGAGATCCTCGTAATACTGCGTCAGCGCTTGCAGAATCATTCCCTCACCTCCTCACTGTTCCATGGCGGCACAACCATCACGCCGTCCGTCAGACTGGCCCGGAAGAACCGGGGCGTGATGTTCCGGGGATCGGTGTAGTCCATATCCAGCAGGATCCAGCCCAGATCACGGACACCCTCCAGCTCCTTCGGACAGGGCGGCAGCTCCGTGCAGCGGCGAAAATGGGCCGGAAACTCCCTTGTGCCGAAATAGGGCATACTGTAGCACTGGCCCCGTTCCAGGCGACGCCTGATGATGTCCTGAAACTTTCCGGCGTTGTCGCCGGGAGCAGCGTTCTCCGTCAGGTCGAAATGGGCGTCAATCACATAGTGTACGTCCCGCAGCACCATGGCCGCCCGCTGCTGGATGCTTTCCGGCGTGGCCAAATACAGTTCTCCCTGCCCTTTCTCCATGACGGTCTTTACCTTGCGGGCACTGATGGTATCCTTCACCTCGTTGCGGCGAATGTTGGTGAAGCGAATGGGGCTGCATACATGAATGCGGTCGATGCGCCATCGCAGACCGGGGTGCCAGTAAATACTTTCCAGCAGCCCGCGGGCCGCCGACGGCGTCATGGTATCGTAGCTCACATGCTCAACTTTGAACTCAGGCCGCGAAAAAAGCGCGTAATCGCCCCACACTTCCACTTGTATTGCCATAAGGTCACTCCCTTCCTTTATTATTCTTTCAGATAAACTCCGCCTTGCCTGTCTCCGGCTCCAGAGACAGGCCCATGGTCTCGCTGTACAGCGTCAGATCTGTCAAAATGGCACTGTCCTCGTCCAATACGGGAACCTCCCGCGCCGTCAGCAGCGCACCTGCATTGTACAGCGCCCGATAATGCTTATCATATACAGAAACGGCATAACGGCCCAGCTTACGGTACAGGTCCCTGGAGCACTCGCCGTCCTGTAGACGCCGGAGTAAAGCCGTGCCTTCACCATAAGGAATGTAGATGGTATATGTATTCCGGTCGATGAGACGGAACTTCTCTGCTACTGTGCGGAACGGAAATTCACAGCCCCCGATTCCCTGCGTGAATGCCTCGATAACACCCTGCCGGTCCAGCGCATCGCCGCTCAGATCGCGCAGACTGCGAAAGTACCGAGTCATCGTCTCAGGCGCGGCAGGGTCGCGATCCTCTTTCAGCGCTTCTCTGGCTGCGCCGACGGCGGCCTGGAACAATTGCGGCGGCAGCTCAGTCCGCTCAAAAATCGTGACAAAGCTCTCGTCCGCAGGACGTTTTCCCTCACGGTTGCAGCGCCCCGCCGCCTGCATGACGGAATCCAGCCCCGCCAATTCCCGGTAGACGGCAGGAAAATCCACATCCACGCCCGCCTCGATCAGGGATGTGGATACCACCCGGCATGGTTCCCCCCTTCTTAACCGTTCTTTGATCTTATCAAGCAGCACCTGTCGTTGAGCGGGGACCATCAACGTGGACAGATGATAGCTGCCCTCCTGCGGCAGCAATGCGTATATGCTCTGGGCAGCCTTAAGGCTGTTGACGATACAGAGGACTTGCCGCTGCTCACTCAGCCGCTCTGCCAGCACTTCGTCAGTCATCGTTGCGGAGTGTTGGAAGGTCACGCGGCGGAAGCGGCCATACAGTGCTGCCGTTTGCGGGCAGAGCTCTGTCACGGGGCAGTCTGGCGCGTAGGTGCGCAGCAGGTCATCCAAAGATGGCTGCGTTGCCGTACAAAGCACCACCGTTGAGCAAAATTGCTCCGCCAGCGAAGCCATGGCAGCCACGCAGGGCCGCAGATGCGCCAAAGGCAGCATCTGTGCCTCGTCGAAAATAATGACGCTGTTGGCAAGGTTGTGCAGCTTGCGGCACCGGGAGGAACGGGCGGCATACATGGACTCAAAGAACTGCACCGCCGTGGTGACCACCACAGGCATGTCCCAATTCTCCGTGGCCAGCGCTTTCCGGACGGCCTCCGGCGGCGCGCCGTCGGAGAGATCAAACTGCACGCCGGAATGGTGCTCCAGCACATTGCCGCTCCCCAGAATATCCCGGAACACCCGGGCATTCTGGTCGATGATGGAGGTATATGGGATGACGTAAATCACCCGCTGCATCCCATGTTCCGCCGCATGCCGCAGTGCAAAGGCCAGCGACGCCACCGTCTTTCCCCCACCGGTGGGGACGGTCAGTGTGTAAACGCCTTTTGGCTTACTTCCCGCCTCTATACAGGTGTTCAGTATCTCGCAGCGCAGCCGATTCAACTCCGTCCTGGGCTGCTGCCACGGCTTGATATACGCTTGCAGCCGCGCCAGCAGCGTAGGGATATCATCGTATCCGCCCCGCCCGCGTTCACCGTTCATGAACCGCTCCGTATCCAGAAAATCGGCGTCCACCAGGCAGGAATAGAGCATTCGCGTCCAGAATGAAGCCTGTAGGGGATCCAACCCTTGCGTCGCCAGGACCGTCGGCGGAGGCAGCGTCGCGCCGCTTTCTCCGCAGCGCTCCAGATACCGTTCCTCGCGTCCCTTCAGCATCCGGCCATAGAATGTTCCATCAGCCTTCCGGGCTGTCCGCATATTGCCGAAGTCCGGCAGTCCGCCGTGATGTCCCGCCACGCATGCGGAAGCATAGCGGTTTCCCCGCATGGCGCAGGCCATCGCACCCGCTGTGGCGTGGTCAACTGTGGGTCCGTCGTTCAGCAGATGATCCTGAAAGGCATCCGTGCATTTACCGATGTCGTGGGACAGTCCCGCCAGTTCCCCGTCGGCTTCCGCTCCGAATGCCGCCGCGAATTCACGGCACAGTTCAGCCGTTCCCGTCAGGTGCTGGGCGACCGTCTGATACTCTTTGCGGCCATTCGCATTTTCCCGGACATGTGCGTAATACTGCAAATCCATCACCCTTTCATGGACATTTCTCTCTCAAAATAACAAAAAACAGCCCTGCGGAAAGCACAGGGCTGTTGGATAGCGCGGCTGGTAATTGGCCCTGTCGCAGTTTCTATCGCATATATTATATATCTGTCTGCGGATAAAGTCAAACAAAATACGCCATTATAGAGGATTTTTCGCTGTGAGCCCCCGATTGTACATGCAGCGGCTCTGTTTTCAACCTTTCCGCACACCTTCCGTAGTCAATTCCCAATAGCTTTTCATGATGATAACTGCCGAGATGATAAGAGCATCATACTGCCCCCTTGCGCAGACTTTTGATCCTGTGCAAGGGGGCAGTTGCTCTTGTTTATTGGCTTGACTTGCGCTGCCTTCAGCGACCGGCAGACTCCTCGGCGATCTTTTTGGTGACTTCCTCGTCGGAGAGGTAGGCGCTGGGAGCAGGCTCCACGCCGCGGGCCCACTCAATCCAGTTGACCACATAGAAGGACACAGTGCTGACCAGGCAGCCCGCCACCACGGGCATCAGGAACATCCAGGTGCCGCCGCCGCCCACGATCTGCCATACCACAAAGGCGACCGTACCGCAGATAATGGACACGACGCCGGAGTTCCTGGTGGCCTTGGGCACTGCCAGGCCCAGGCCATAGGCCGCGAAGGGGCCGGCGCAGCGGATACCGAAGGCGAAGGTGTTCATGGCCACGATGGACACGTCGGCCAGAGAGATCAGAATAGCCACCACAGCGGACAGCACGTTGCAGGCGCGGGTGTAGAAAATGGTCTGCTTGTCCGTCAGCTTTTTCTTGCCGCCCAGGCCGGTGTACAGGTCGTTGATGATCATGGTAGACATGCACAGCAGGTTGGAGTCGGCAGAGGACATGGTGGCGCAGATAATGGCAGCGGAGATCAGACCCGTCACCACGCCGGGCGCATAGTGGCCGGTGACGATCATCATGGCGTTGCTACCGCTCACCGCCAGACCGGGCAGCTGATCCCGCAGAGCAAAGGCAGCCAGGCCCAGCAGCGTGGGGAAGATGGACATGGCGGCCATCAGGATGGCGGACAGGAAGGACGCGTTTCTGGCGGTCCTTTCATCCTTGGCCGTCTCGAAGCGGGAGACCATCTCAGGACCGGCCAGGAAGGTGCAGAAGTAGTTGAAGATATAGCCGATGATGGAGGCCCAGCCGATCTGGGTCAGATTCAGCTTCTCACCGGGCAGTGCGGCGGAAATGGCGTTCCAACCGCCGGCGTGGTTCAGCACAATGGGGGTGGCGATGGCCAGGCCCACCAGGATGATGCCGAATTGCAGCAGGTCGGAGATCTGGTCGGCGATCATGCCGCCCATGGTGGTATAGAGAATGATGACCACACCCGCGAAGATCAGGCACACGTTCAGGGGAATGGACGGAATCAGGGCGTTGATGACGCCGCCGGAAGCGGCGATCTGCGAGGAGGTCAGGCAGAACAGCGACAGCACGGACAGAATCGCCGTGAAGTTGCTGGAGAACTTGCCGAACCGACGGCCCACCACCTCGGGGATGGTCACGGCCATGGTTTTGCGGATCTTAGGTGCAAAATAGGACAGAGGAATCATGGCGATGGACGCCGCCAGGACGTACCAAACAGCGCTGACGCCCCAGTCGCCGAAGGCCTTCTGGGCCAGGCCCGTGGTGCAGCCGCCGCCGATATTGTTGGCGGACAGGGAGAATGCTACCATGAACAGGCCCATGCGGCGGCCGGCCACCATGTAGTCCTTGGCATTCTTGATCTGGACCTTGCTGACAACGGCGCCCACAACCAGCATGCCCACCAGATAAGCAACAACAATAATCAGGGGCAGGATTTGAATTTCCATATGCATTTCTCCTTCTATATTTCCGGACCATACCGGGTACTTCACTACTTTATACAAAAAATGCACCGTATGCAACAAAAATCTCATCAATTTATGAACTTTCTGTGACTTTCACAAAATATGTCCACTCTCCTCGCTCAAAATGCATAAAAACGCAGAAGTTTACATTTTTTCATTATAAATTGCAAATGATGCTGCCATATGCTGAGATTATATCAAAAAAATACCGGCCCCGCCATACGGGGCCGGTGAGCGATTATTGGGGAATGGTCTGGACAATACCGCGGGCACAGTCCACAGACACCAGGGTGCCGTCCTTCAGGCGGCGGGTAGCGTCGGAGGCGGCCACGATAACGGGTTTGTTCAGCAGCAGGCCCACCGTGGCCGTGTGGCAGTCGGCGCTGGCCTCCTCGCTGACAATGGCGGCGGCCTGGCGCAGCCAAGGCACCACATCGTTATTGGTGTAGGGTACCACCAGTACGTCACCGGGATGGAACTTCTCCGGAATCTCCTCCAGGGTCCGGCAGATGCACAGGGGACCGGAAGCGGTCTGGCTGCCGATGCCGATGGCGTTGACCAAGGCGCCGCCTACCTGGGCGATGCGGATCATATTGGTGGTGCCGGAAATGCCCACAGGGACACCGGCGGTGACCACCACCAGATCGCCGTGCTTTACCAGGCCCGCCTCCTGGGCGGACTGGATCGCCAGATCCACCAGCTGGTCCGTGCTGCTGGCCCGGGGCATGGTGATGGGTACCAGACCCCAGTACAGGGCCATCTGGCGCTGGACCTGGGGGTCCAGCAGAAGGGCCACCACCGTGGCGGCGGGGCGGAAACGGCTGACCATCTGGGCAGTGATGCCCCGCTGGCTGACGGTGAGGATGGCGTCGGCACCGATATCCTCCGCCGTGGTGCAGGCGGCGTGAGCCGTGGCGGCGGTGATGGACAGGCGGGTGCGCTTGGGCGTCTTTGCGGGACAGATACGCTCCACATTGCTCTCCGTCTTGCGGGCAATGGCATCCATAGTGCGGACGGCCTCCACCGGGTACTTCCCTGCCGCCGTTTCGCCGGAAAGCATAATGGCACTGGTGCCGTCGTAAATGGCATTGGCCACATCGGTGATCTCCGCACGGGTGGGACGAGGGTTCTCGATCATGGAATCCAGCATCTGGGTGGCAGTGATCACAGGCTTTCCGGCGGCCACACACTGGGCAATGATGCTCTTTTGAATGGCGGGGATCTCCGTAAAGTCGATCTCCACGCCCATATCGCCCCGGGCCACCATGATACCGTCGGCCACGGACAGGATATCCACCAGATTGCTGACACCTTCCTGATTTTCGATCTTGGCAATGATGCGGATCTTGGAGTGGTTCTTATCCAGAATGTGCCGGATCTCCCGGACATCGGCGGCGGAACGGACAAAGCTGGCGGCAATGAAATCGAAGCCCTGGCGGATGCCAAAAAGAATATCCTCCCGATCCCGCTGGCTCATGTACGGCATGGACAGGGATACGCCAGGGACGTTGACGCCCTTTTTGTCCTTCATAACGCCGTCATTTTCCACCCGGCAGCGAATCTCGCGGGCAGTGGTCTCCAGCACCGTCAGCCGTACCAGACCGTCATCCAGCAGGATGGTGTTGCCTGGCTTCACATCCTGGGGCAGATCGGCATAGGTAATGGAGCAGCGGGTCTCGTCCCCGGGAACATCGTCGGTAGTCAGAGTGAAGCTCTGGCCGGTTTTCAGGTGAACAGGGCCGTTCTGAAAGGTCCGCAGCCGCACCTCCGGCCCCTTGGTGTCCAGCATAGCGGCCACCGGCAGATGAAGCTCCTCCCGCAGAGCTGTCAGCGCCTCCAGACGGCGCTGGTGCTCGTCATAGCTGCCGTGGGAAAAGTTGAACCGGGCCACGTTCATCCCCGCCTGAATCATCTGCCGCAGAACGCCCTGGCCATCAGTGGCCGGGCCCAGGGTGCATACGATTTTTGTCTTTCTCATAGTTTTCCCTTCCCTCTTTGTGTGGAAAATCAGAAAATACGCCCCCCTGCGGGCCGGTGGGGTACACAGGGGGGCGCGGATGGTTCTGCTCTTAGAATGCCTTGCCGTCGCAGCCCAGAACGTCCACGATCTTGTGGGTCACCAGCTCCTTGATGGCCTGGCGTGCGGGCTTCAGATACTGACGGGGGTCAAAGTCTGCCGGATGCAGGGCAAAGTGCTCCCGGATGGAGGCGGTCATGGCCAGACGCAGGTCGGAGTCGATGTTGATCTTGCACACGGACAGAGACGCGGCCTTGCGCAGCTGATCCTCGGGCACGCCGATGGCGCCGGGCATATTGCCGCCGTACTGGTTCACCTTGGCCACCAGATCCTGGGGAACGGAGGAAGAACCGTGCAGCACAATGGGGAAGCCGGGCAGGCGGCGGGAGACCTCCTCCAGCACGTCGAAGCGCAGCTGGGGCTTGGTGCCGGGCTTGAACTTGTATGCGCCGTGACTGGTGCCGATGGCGATGGCCAGAGAGTCGCAGCCGGTCTTGGACACAAACTCCTCCACCTCCTCGGGGCGGGTATAGGAGGAATCCTCGGCGGATACGTTGACTTCATCCTCGATGCCGGCCAGGGTACCCAGCTCGGCCTCCACCACCACGCCGTGGTCGTGAGCATATTCCACCACCTGGCGGGTCAGGGCAATGTTCTCGGCGAAGGGCTTGGAGGAGGCATCGATCATCACGGAGGTGAAGCCGTCCTCGATGCAGGACTTGCACAGCTCAAAGCTGTCGCCGTGGTCCAGATGCAGCACAATGGGCAGGCCCGTCTCAATAACGGCGGCCTCCACCAGCTTCTTCAGATAGGTGCGGTTGGCATAGGCGCGCGCGCCCTTGGACACCTGCAGGATCAGGGGGGCCTTCAGCTCAGCGGCGGCCTCGGTAATCCCCTGAATGATCTCCATGTTGTTGACGTTGAAGGCACCGATGGCGTAACCGCCGTTGTAAGCCTTCTCGAACATTTCCTTGGAAGTAACCAGTGGCATAATAAATCGCTCCTTTTGAAAAATTGGTCTTGACTTGTATGGAATGATTGGGATATGATGTATATATGTATTGTACCACATTTTTTTCTTTTTGCAAGCCCCAACGGTTTACTTTATCCATCCTCTGTGATAAAATATTCCGCATGGCAAGAAAAATCTACTGGGAGGTAGTCAATCATGAAAGAATTAAAGGGTGCCTGTATCATCGGTCAGTCCGGTGGGCCTACGTCTGTAATCAACGCCAGCGCTTACGGCGTCATTGACACGGCCCTGAAATCCGGCGTCATCACTCAGGTGCTGGGCGCGGAGCACGGCATCAAGGGCGTTCTCAGCGATCGCCTGTTCGACATGGGTCTGGAGGATCCCGAGGAGCTGCGTCTGCTGAAGTACACCCCCTCCTCCGCCCTGGGCTCCTGCCGCTACAAGATCGCGGACCCCGAGGTGGACGATACCGATTATCGCCGCATCCTGGAGGTGTTCAAGAAGCACAACGTCCGCTACTTCTTCTATAACGGCGGCAACGACTCCATGGATACCTGCAATAAGATCAATCAGTACATGCAGTCCGTGGGCTACGAGTGCCGGGTCATGGGTGTACCCAAGACCATCGACAACGATCTGTTCGGCACCGACCACTGCCCCGGCTTCGGCTCTGCCGCCAAGTATATCGCCACCTCCATGATGGAAGTAAACCTGGACGCCCATGTGTACGACACCGGTATGATCGTGGTGATGGAGATCATGGGCCGCCATGCCGGCTGGCTGGCCGCTTCCGCTGCCCTGGCCAGCGAATACGGCGCAGGCCCCGATCTGATCTATCTGCCCGAGGTGGACTTCAGCATGCCCAAGTTCATTGAGGATGTCAAGCGTGTATACGCCGAAAAGGGCTACTGCATCGTGGCTGTGTCCGAGGGTATCCACTATGAGGACGGCGGCTTTGTGTCCGAGGCCAAGGTGGCCGCTACCGACGGCTTCGGCCACGCCCAGCTGGGTGGCCTGGCTGCCATGCTGGCCCAGGTGGTCAAGGAGGAGACCGGCGCCAAGGTCCGCGGCATCGAGCTGAACCTGCTGCAGCGCTGCGGCGCACATCTGGCTTCCGAGACGGATATTGAGGAATCCTATATGGCCGGTAAAGCAGCCGTGGAAAATGCCATCAACGGCATCAACGGCCGCATGATCGGCTTCGAGCGCGGTGTCCGGGACGGCAAGTACGCCTGCAAGACCAAGCTGATCCCCCTGATGGAGGTTGCCAACACCGAGAAGAAGCTGCCCCGCAGCTGGATCAACGAAGAAGGCAACGGCGTAAACCACCAGTTTGTGGAATACGCGCTGCCCCTGATCCAGGGTGAACCGGACCTGCCCAAGGTGGACTCCCTGCCTCGCTTCGCCCATCTGAAGAAGATTCTGGCAAAATAAAAATACGCTGAAAAATCCGTCTCCGGCCACAAGCCGGAGACGGATTTTTTTCGTCTCGATATGTAAAGTGGTTTTCCATTACAGCTTTGTCAAATGCGCACCTGCGGCCTTCAGCATGAGCTTTTTGGTGCCCACCCGGTCGAAGGCCACCTCCACCAAAGCATCTCCGCCCATGGGGCGCACGCTGAGTACCATCCCCTGGCCAAAGGCGCTATGCCGGACTCCGTCGCCGGGCTGCAATTGCAGCAGCGGAGCGGAGGACGCCGCCGGACGCACCGGGTACTCCGGCTTAGGCATAGTCCGGGTCTCCGGCCGCGACGCATAGCGAGGCGTATCGCCGAAGTCGTCGTCCCACCGGGATGCGGGACGCGGCTCGGGCTTCCCCAGCCACTCCATATTCTCCTCCGGGATCTCCTTCAGGAATCGGGAGGGCATGCAGGGGGTAGTGCGGCCAAACAGCATCCGCTGACGGGCATTGGTCAGAGTCAGCTTCTCCTTGGCCCGGGTCATGGCCACATAACACAGCCGCCGCTCCTCCTCCATTTCCTCCGGCTCACCCATGGCGCGATTGCCCGGGAAAAGTCCGTCCTCCATTCCCACCACGAATACACTGGGAAACTCCAGGCCTTTGGCGCTGTGCATGGTCATCAGAGTCACGCAGTTGTCCCCGGCCTCCTGGCCGTCCAGGTCAGTGTACAGAGCAACCTCGTCCAAAAAGCCCGACAGGGTGGGGTCCTCGGGATCGTTCTCCAGAAACGCCTGGATACTGGAGCTGAGCTCCTCTACGTTTTCCAGGCGGCCCCGGCTCTCCGCATCCTCCTTTTCCTGGAGCATGGCTACATAGCCGCTGCGGCGGCACACATAATCATAAAACTCCACCAGGCCCATTTCATCCGACTGGCGGCGCATTTCGTCTATCATCGCTGTAAAGCCGATTAACTTGCCAGCAGACGATTTCAATTGGGGATAGTCCCCTGCCCGGCGCAGGACCTCCATCAGCGTCAGGCCCCCCTCCGTGGCGATGGCCTGGGCCTTGTCCATGGTAGCCGCGCCGATCTTCCGGGCGGGAACATTGACGATGCGGCGCAGCCGCAGATCGTCGGCAGGGTTGTTGATGACGCACAGATATGCCAGCATATCCTTGACCTCGGCCCGGTCAAAGAACTTTGTGCCGCCAATGATCTTATAGGGCACACCATTGCGCTTGAAGGCATATTCCAGTGCGTTGGACTGGGCATTCATACGGTACAGCACGGCGTTTTCTTTCCAGTCCACGCCCCGTCGGTAGTTCATCATGATCTGTCCCACCACATAGTTGGCCTCATCCCCCTCGTTGAAGCAGGTTTTGACGGTGACCGCCTCCCCTGCGCCGTTCTCGGTCCACAGGGTCTTGCCTTTTCGGCCCACGTTGTGGCGGATCACGGCGTTGGCGGCATCCAGAATGTTCTGTGTGGAGCGGTAATTCTGCTCCAGACGGATGGTCCTGGCCCCGGCGTACTGCTTTTCAAAGCTGAGGATGTTCTCGATGTTGGCGCCCCGGAAACGGTAAATGCTCTGGTCGTCGTCACCCACCACGCAGATGTTCTTCCTTCCTCCGGCCAGAAGGCTGGCCAGCATATACTGCATGTGATTGGTATCCTGGTACTCGTCGATAAGGACGTAGCGGAACTTATTCCGGTAGTACTCCAGGGTCTGGCGGTCCGATTGCAGCAGCTCCACTGTGTGAAGGATGATGTCGTCGAAGTCCAGGGCGTTGGCGTCCCGCAGACGGCGGTTATAGGCAGCATAGACCCGGCCCATCCGTACCCGGCGCCAGTCCCCCCGCTGCTCCCACAGCTGGCTGAACTCCTCGGGCATCATCATGGCGTCCTTGGCATTGGAGATCACAGACAGTACCTCCCGCACCGGGAAGGTCTTTTCCTCCAGTCCCATCTCCTTGAGAATATCCTTGATGACCCGCTTGCTGTCGTCGGTATCGTAAATGGTAAAGCTTCGGTCAAAGCCGATCTTATCAATATCCCGACGCAGAATCCGGACGCAGGCAGAGTGGAATGTGGCGGCCCAGACGTCCCGGGCCTCCTCCCCCAGCATCCGCTCCAGCCGGTCCTTCAGTTCATTGGCGGCCTTGTTGGTGAAGGTGATGGCCAGTACCTCCCAGGGCCGGGCAGGCTCCACAGCGCACAGATACTGCATCAGCGGCCGCTGCTCCGGGTCCGGGGCGGTAGCGTACTGCTCCAGAAACTCCACCTCATCCTGGGAAATGGGCAGCGGTATCTCCTCCGTGTCACTGCCCCGGCCATAGCGTAGGAGGTTCGCTACCCGGTTGATCAGCACCGTGGTCTTGCCGGAGCCGGCTCCCGCCAGCAGCAGCAGCGGCCCCTCTGTCGTCAGCACACCCTCCAGCTGCCGGGGATTCAGGTGCGCATAATCTGTGGCAATGGCCCGTCGGCGGGCCGCAGCAAAGCGTTTTTCCAAGTCGTTCATGATGGTCCTTCCCCTGTCTTGTTTTCTCGTCCTCCATTTTAATACAAAATCCGCCGTCGGTCAACCGGCTGTCGAATTTTGTAGAATTTTTGTTCGATTCTACTTGACAAGAACGTTCGTTCGACTTATAATGCGAATAGAACAAATGTTTTGGAGGGCTTACCCATGACGACCTTTGGATTTATTATAATGCTGCTGGGCGCTGGTGCGTTTTCTGCGGGCGTGGTCCGTCTGGCGGACTGGATCGACCAGCCCCGTCCCCGCCGCCGCACCGCCTGAGGACATTGGCCATGGAACTGCTGGATAAGCTGGCCATCCTGGCCGATGCGGCTAAATATGATGCAGCCTGCACCTCCAGCGGCGTTCGCCGGGGCTCCCGCCCGGGTATGATCGGCAACACCACCTCCTCTGTAGCGGGTTGCTGCCACAGCTTTTCCGCCGACGGGCGATGTATCACCCTGCTGAAGGTTCTGATGACCAATCGCTGCGTGTACGACTGCAAATACTGTGTCAATCGCCGCTCTCACGACACACGGCGAGCCGCCTTTACGCCCCGGGAGCTGGCGGAACTGACCATTGAATTTTACCGGCGCAATTATATTGAGGGGCTGTTCCTCTCCTCTGGTGTGCTTCGCAGCCCGGACTACACAACCGAACAGATGATCGAATGTCTCCGACTGCTGCGGCAGGAATACCGGTTCAACGGATATATCCACGCCAAAGCTATCCCCGGCACATCGCCGGAGCTGGTGCAGCAGCTGGGCCTCCTGGCGGATCGGCTCAGCGTGAATATCGAGCTCCCCTCCCAGGAGGGGCTGCAAACGCTGGCCCCGGATAAGAGCAAGCAGGCCATTCTGCGGCCCATGGCGCTGATTCGGGACCAGGCTGCCCAGAGTAAGGCAGAGCTGGTAAAGTACAAGCACGCTTCGGTCTTTGCCCCGGCGGGTCAGAGCACCCAGCTCATCGTGGGAGCCACCCGGGACACGGACCGGCACATCCTGCACCTGACGGAGTCTCTGTATCAGAAGTATCGTCTCAAACGCGTGTTCTACTCCGCTTATGTCCCGGTAGTGGAGAACACCCTGCTCCCGTCTCTGGATACCAAACCGCCCCTGCTGCGGGAACACCGGCTGTATCAAGCCGACTGGCTTCTGCGCTTTTACGGCTTCAGGGCCCAGGAGCTGCTGGATGAAGCCCATCCGGACTTCAATCCCCTGCTGGATCCCAAGTGTCACTGGGCCCTATGCCATCTGGAGCGGTTCCCGGTGGAGGTTCGCAAGGCAGAGCCGGAAACGCTGCTGCGGGTGCCGGGTATCGGCCCGATCAGCGCCCGTCGCATTGTCACCGCCCGGCGGCACGCCGTCCTGCGGATGGAGGACTTGCCCAAGCTGGGCGTAGTGCTGAAACGCGCACAGTTTTTCATCACCTGTGGCGGCCGCATGCGCACGGGGCTGCACTTCTCCGCCTCTACCCTTTCCCGGCAGCTGGAGGCTATGGAACGAGGTCAGCTCCCGGCAGAGGAATGCCAGCAGCTGTCGCTGTTTGATGCGGGATAAGACCATGGAAGATGTGATTTTTCAATACGACGGAAGCTTTCAGGGCTTTCTGTGCTGCGTGTTCGACAGCTATTTCCATAAAGAATTCCCCATCGCCTTTTGCAGCGATGAGGAATGTGTTTCCCTGTATCCCGTGCGGGTGGTGATCACACGGCAGGACCATAGCCAGCGGGTATATGCCAGTCTGGAGCGTCTTTCCAAAACGGCGCTGCGGGTTCTGCGCCGAGCGTGGCTGACCTGCATGGAGGATAAGGAACTCCGTCTGTATGCCTTCATCCGTAAGCTCTATGACCAGGGCCCAGGATTTATGCACAGCAAGGCGGACGACGTGTACTATCCCATTGCCTGTGCCCTGCGGCATCTAAGCGGTGAGCTGGAAAAGCTCCGTGGCTTCGTACGGTTTTCAGACTACAACGGCGTTTTAGGCGGCGAAATCGAGCCCAAAAACCGGGTGCTTCCCCTGCTGGCTGGCCACTTTTGCAGCCGCATGTCCGGAGAGTCTTTTTTTCTGTATGACCGCACCCACGGCGAGTTGCTGCTGTACGCCAAGGGCCAGCGGCGCATTGTTCCGGTAGACCATCTGACGCTGGATCTGCCCAGTCGGGAAGAACTTCAATACCGTGCCTTGTGGAAGGAATTTTTCAACACTGTGTCCATCCGGGAGCGTATCAATCCTCGTTGCCAGAACACATTTCTTCCCAAGCGCTACCGTGGGACCATGACGGAGTTTCTGCCGACGGACTATGAGCAATTCAGTCGTCCAGCAGCTTCCGCAGATTTGCCAGCCCACGGCGCTCCAGCCGCGATACCTGCACCTGGGATACTCCCAGGATCCGGGCCGTCTGCTCCTGAGTCAGCCCCTTAAAAAAACGCAGCAGAATGGTCATCTTTTCCCGTTCCGGCAAAGCGTCGATGGCTTCCCGCAGGGCGATGCGCTCCACCATGCTTTCCTCCGGGCTGTCGGTACCCAAGGTAGATTCCAGGGTCAGTCCTTCCGCCGTTTCCTGCTGCAGGGATTCCGGCACACCGGTGGCCAGCTCCACACTGGCAATTTCCTCCGGTGTCAGGCCCGTCTCCTCCGACAGCTCCGACAGGCGCGGGTCCCGGCCCAACCGGTACCGCAGCCGCTCCCGGGCGGCGGACAGGGCCTGTCCCTTTTCGCGGATGCTGCGCCCTACCTTAATGGCTCCGTCGTCCCGCAGAAAACGCCGTATCTCCCCAGCGATTTTCGGAACGGCATAGGTGGAAAACTGCGTTCCATATGTGAGGTTAAACCCCTTTACAGCTTTGATAAATCCAATGCATCCCAGCTGATACAGATCATCCGTCTCTACCCCGCAGCCATAGTATCGCCGGACGATGCTCCAAATCAGCCCGGCATTCTCCTGCAGCACCTGCTCGCAGGCTGCGTCGTCGCCATTCTGGGCCCGATCCAGCAGGGCAAACAGCTCGCCGCTGCTCATCGACGGCCAGACAGCCGCGGTACAATGCGCTTGCGCATAGACACCACGGTTCCCTTTCCGGGAGTGGACTTCACCGTCAGCTTGTCCATGAAGCTCTCCATGATGGTAAAGCCCATGCCGCTGCGTTCCTCGCCGCCGGTGGTGAAAAGCGGCTGCCGAGCCTGCTGCACATTGTCGATGCCCCGGCCCCAATCCCGCACGGTCAGTTCCAATATGCCGCCCTCCAGAATGCGCAGCTTCATGACAATTTTCCCCAGCTTATCCGGATAGGCGTGAACGATGGCGTTGGTCACCGCCTCACTGACGGCGGTTCTGATATCCCCCACCTCGTCCAGCGTAGGATCCAGCTGCGCGGCAAAGGCTGCCGCGGCAGTCCGGGCGAAGGCCTCATTGGTGCTGCGGCTGAGAAACTCCAGCGTCACATAATTTTCCACTTTCATTATGTACACCCCTCCTTCTTATTCCAAGGTCACAAATCTGTCCAGCCCTGCTGCTTCCAGCACCTTTCTCGGCTGGGGCCCAGCATTCCGCAGGACTATGCTGCCGCCCAGCTCCCGCATGCGCTGCCTTGCCCGCATGACCACGGCAATGCCGGAGCTATCCATAAAGGTCACCCCAGACCAATCCAGCACCAGCCGCAGCGGCAGTGCCGACTCGATGGACCGCTCCAGTTGACCCGCGATCTCATGGGCTCCGTGGTGGTCTAGTTCCCCTTTCAGGATGATTTCCAGGCATCGTTCCTCCCGCCTGGTCACGATTTCCATACATGCTCACTCCTTTTCCGTCTGATCAAGACAATCCGGTTTGTCCAATATCTTTCCGAATTTAATCGCTATTCCCCGCAGGCACCATGACCCTCGGAGCCTTGCAGAAAAAATCACCGCAGATCAAATGATCTGCGGTGATTTTGAGCGCGTCAAATTTTTGCCGCGCTCTGACGCCTTTTCATCGTCTCTGAAAAGGCGAAGGATTGAAAACGAAAGACACCCCTGATGGGTTTCTTTCGTAACTATCTTCCTTTCCGCTTCTGATGTCCCTGCGGGCCCCGGAAAGGTCATAAAATCACCGCAGATCAAATGATCTGCGGTGATTTTATCATATATGGCGTCTATTTTCTGTCGGAAGCCGCCGGGAGTGAAAAATCAGCCGCGCATTGCCTGGGCGGATTCCTCCAGCTTGACAATGAGGGCACGGGCCTTGTCGGCCTTTTCGCGCTCGGCATTGACCACCGCCTCCGGAGCCTTGGATACAAAGCTCTCGTTCTGGAGCTTCTTTTCAATGCGCTCCAGATTTTCCCTGGCCTTGGTGATCTCCTTGCCGATGCGCTCCAGCTCCTTCTCAATGTCCACCAACTCCGCCAGAGGCAGATACATGGTGGCATCGTGGGTGGACACCGTCACCATGCCGTTGAGGTCCTGGGGAGTCTGGGTTCCCACCTCCACCTCGCTGGCGTAGGCCAAACGGGTGATGAAGTCACGGCCGCCGACATAAATCTCGGGGGTCTGGCTGGTAATGATGATCTTTGCCTTCCGGGACGGAGGCACGTTCATCTCAGCCCGACGGGCACGGACAGCGGAAATGGCGTCCTTTACCGCCTCCATGGCCCGTTCCTCCGCAGCAAAGTCAAACTCCTGACGATAAGTGGGCCACTGAGCACGAATCAGGTAGTCGCCCTCATGAGGCAGCGCCTGCCAGATCTCCTCGGTGATGAAGGGCATGAAGGGGTGCAGCAGCTCCAGCACCCGCAGCAGCACATAGCACAGCACGTTCTGGGCGGCCAGCTTGGCCTCCTCATCCTCGCCGTACAGGCGGGTCTTGGTCAGCTCGATATACCAGTCGCAGTAGGTGTCCCAGATAAAGTCATAGATCTTGGCGGAGGCCACACCCAACTCATAGGCCTCCATGTTGTCGGTAACCTCGCGGATCAGCGTGTTCAGCTTGCTGAGGACCCACTTGTCCTCCAACTCCAGCTTCTCCGGCAGCTCCACCCGCTCGATGGTCAGATTCATCATCACATAGCGAGACGCATTCCAGATTTTATTGGCAAAGTTGCGCATTGCCTCGCACTTTTCCACGAAGAAGCGCATATCATTGCCGGGGCTGTTGCCAGTGATCAGGTTGAAGCGCAGAGCGTCGGCGCCGAACTTGTCTGCCATCTCCAGGGGGTCGATGCCGTTGCCCAGAGACTTGGACATTTTGCGGCCCTTGTCGTCCCGAACCAGGCCGTGGATCAGCACGGTCTTAAACGGTTCCTTCTTCATCTGCTCCATGCCGGAAAAGATCATGCGGGCCACCCAGAAGAAGATGATATCATAGCCGGTGACCAGCACAGAGGTGGGATACCAGTATTGCAGGTCTTTGGCGTCTTTGTCGGGCCAGCCCAGGGTGGAGAAGGGCCACAGAGCGGAGCTGAACCAGGTGTCCAGCACATCCTCCTCCCGGGTCAGATGCGTGCTGCCGCACTTTTCACACTGGGTGGGGTCCTGACGGCTGACGTTGATATGGCCGCAGTCATCGCAGGTCCAGGCGGGGATCTGGTGGCCCCACCACAGCTGGCGGGAAATGCACCAATCGTGGACATTCTCCATCCAGTTGATATACGTCTTGGTAAAACGCTCGGGGACAAACTTGACCGTGCCGTCCTGCACCACGCGGATGGCCTCCTTGGCCAGGGGCGCCATCTTCACAAACCACTGAGCGGAGATCAGCGGCTCCACATCGTTGTGGCAGCGGTAGCAGGTGCCCACATTGTGGGAATAATCCTCGGTCTTGACCAGGTAACCCTGCTCCTCCAGGTCCTTGACGATGGCCTTGCGGCACTCGTAGCGGTCCATGCCGTTGTACTTGCCGCCGTTTTCGTTGATGGTGCCGTCGTCAGCGATGACACGGATGACCTCCAGATTATGGCGCAGACCCACCTCGAAGTCGTTGGGGTCGTGGGCGGGAGTCATCTTCACCGCGCCAGTACCAAAGCCGATCTCGCAGTATTCATCGCCCACAATGGGAATCTCGCGGTTCATAATGGGCAGGATGCAGGTCTTGCCGATCAGATGCTTGAACTTCTCGTCCTCCGGGTTCACAGCCACACCGGTATCGCCCATCATGGTTTCCGGACGGGTGGTGGCTACCACGATGTCGCCGCTGCCGTCCGCCAGGGGGTAACGGATATACCACAGGTGGCCAGGCTTATCGGTATACTCCACCTCGGCGTCGGATAACGCCGTCAGGCAGTGGGGGCACCAGTTGATGATGCGGCTGCCCTTGTAAATGAGCCCCTTGTCATACAGTTCGCAGAACGTCTCCCGGACGGCACGGGAGCAGCCCTCGTCCATAGTAAAGCGAGAGCGGTCCCAGTCACAGGAGGAACCCATCTTCTTCTGCTGCTCTACAATGCGGTTGCCGTACTTTTCCTTCCAGGCCCATACGCGCTCCAGGAACTTCTCCCGACCCAGGTCATAGCGGGTCAGGCCCTCCTGACGCAGGTTTTCCTCCACCTTGATCTGGGTGGCGATTCCGGCGTGGTCCGTACCGGGCAGCCACAGGGCCTCATATCCCTGCATCCGCTTGAAGCGAATAAGAATATCCTGCAGCGTGGCATCCATGGCGTGGCCCATGTGCAGCTGCCCCGTGACGTTGGGGGGCGGCATCACGATGGAAAAAGGCTTTTTGTCCGGGTTCGGCTCCGCACTGAAGCAGCCGCCGTCCATCCACATCTGGTAGATCCGGGGCTCCACCTGCCGGGGATCGTACACCTTGGGTAATTCTTTGCGCATAGTCATTCTCCTTATTTGAGTATTTGGCAAAACAAAAAGGCCCGCTCTGTTTTGCCACAGCAAAACAGGGCGAACCATAAAAAGTCCGTGGTACCACCTGTATTCGGGAAATCCCGCACTCATGGGCGCAAATACGCCCTGTCCCGATAACGGAGGACCCACCGTTGCAGCCTACTGTCAGTTCAGCCCAAGGCTCCGGGACGACTTGGGCGGCGCATCACGGGAGCTTGCACCAACCGCTCCCTCTCTCGGCATCCGCATACCGCCTACTGCTTCCCATCTCAGCCGTTCTCAATATGTGGGCATTCTACACCATTTCCGGAAAAATGTCAACCATTCCTTTTCCTGAACTTCAGAATTTGTTCAAAATCTGGTCTGATACTTGATTTATTCACAAATTTATGGTATATCTTCTTCTATATTTGGCTCAAGGAGGCTGTGCCATCCATGAAAAAGACCCTGCGGGACTATCTGCCGATCCTGATGATGCTGCTGTGTGCGGCAGGCTTCGGCGCTCTGCTGCTGACCGGCGTCATCGATCTGAATACCGTGCCACAGTTGGTGGAGCATCGTCCGGTGCTGGCCGTGCTGGTGATCCTGGCGCTGTTCATAGCAAAGGGCTTCTCCGGCGTGGTGGTATACAACGCCCTAGTGGTCGTGGTGTCTTTGATCCTGCCGCTGCCGGCAGCCTTGGCCATCAGCGGCGTGGGCACAGCGCTGTGTCTGTCCATTTCCTATTGGATGGGGCGGTCCACCCGCACCGACAGCCTGGAGGGCCTGCTGAGCAGGCACCCCAAGCTGAACAAATACTTCACCGCCACTCAGCAGTATGGCTTTGTCTTCTGCTTTACCATCCACATGCTGGGGCTGAACATGGAGCTGCTGGGCGTGCTGTTCGGCATGATGCGGCTGAACTTCTGGACTTATCTGTCTGCCTCGTGGCTGTCTATCGCGCCGGGTATGGTGTGTCTGTGCATTCTGGGCAACAACCTGGATTTCAAATCTCCGGTATTCTGGGCCATGCTGGCGCTGAACCTGGTGCTGCTCTTGGGTTCCCTGTGGTATACCCGGCACAAGCTGGTTCAGTCCTCCAGCCGCACCTGAATCAGCTCGTTTTCCTCCGCCGCGTCCTGAATTACCGTCAGCGCCCGCTGCAAATAATCCTCCTGGGGCCAATGCTCCACATGGATGGTCGTGGGCACGGACAGATCCGTCAGACAATCGTACAGAGCGTCCAGACTGCGGCCGTACCACTCCGGAAGCTCCAGGGCCTCCGACAGGGCGTCATGCAGCTGCTCGCGGTTGGTAATGTCGTTTCCGTTCAAAAATACCTGCATGTTCATTCTCCTCCATACAGCAGTTCAAAGGTCTGGTAGTGGTCGCCGGTGTAATAAATCAGCCCATCGTTGGAAAAGACGATCCGCTCCGGTCCCCGGGACTTGGCGCCCAGGGTGTTGATGTCACACTCGGTCCAGGTCCGGCCGTCTGACTCCGGCAGCAGGCCCTCATAGTTTCCGAACCGGCTGCCGCCGATGCAGCAGCCCGGTGCATACGGCTCCAGAGAGCCACCGGTCCAGCCCAGCTGCTGGGCCTCTTTTTTTGTAATGAAGTTGTCCGGCAGATGTCCGTATAAGTGGATATACCGTGCTACATCCTCTTTGGTGGTGTATGTGCCGTCCTCCGCCAGCTGCTCCTGCTTCTGGTTTGTGGGCTGCTCCGGATCCATGGGCAGCGCTACGAAGCTGCATGCAGCCAGAGACAGGGATGTTATCAGCGCCAGCAGCAGCGCCGTCAGCTTTCTCATGAAACACTCCCCCTTCCGTGTTTTGCCAGTATACCATATTTCATTCCATTGTGCAACCAAAACAATTTTCCAGGCAGCAAGTTCTTTCTTTTGCCGCACTTCGCACAAGGTAGCGTGATGAAGTTTTTCGGAAAAAGGCAGGAGCCATCGCTCCTGCCTTTTTCCGTCTGTCCGGAAGCCATTCATTATTTCCTATCCCACGCCTTCAGGTCCTTCAGCTCGTTATACAGCCGCAGGTAGCTGGCATGGCGGCTGCGGGGGATCCTCCCCTGCCGGACAGCCTCCAGCACGGCACAGCCCTTCTCTTTGGTGTGGCTGCACCCTACAAACCGGCAGCTGCCGGTGTAAGGGGCAAATTCCGGGAATGTCTCCGGCAGGTGCTCCTTCAGCTCCAGGTCCAGCTCCTCTGTGTCAAAGGACGCGAAACCCGGTGTGTCGATGACATAGGTATCCTGTCCCAGAGAAAACAGCTCCACATGGCGGGTGGTATGGCGCCCCCGTCCCAGGGCCTTGCTGACCTCTCCAACGGCCAGAGAAAAACGCGGGGCCAGTGCGTTGAGGATACTGGACTTGCCCACACCGGAGTTGCCGGTAAAGGCGCTGAGCTTTCCCGCCAGCTCCTGCCGCAGCTCCTCTATCCCCTGGCCGGTGGCGGCACTGACTCGCAGCACCCGGATAGCGGAGCCCTGATAAATGCCGTACAGCTCCTCAGCCGGGTCCAGGTCACACTTATTCAGGCACAGCAGCACCTGGCAGCCCTTCAGGACGGCGATGGCACTGATGCGGTCGATGAGATACGGGTCCGTCACCGGCAGAGCAGCAGAGGCAATGATGACCAATTGGTCGATGTTGGCTGCAGCAGGGCGGTCGAAGGCATTGCGCCGGGGCTCGATAGCCTCCACAAAGCCCTCGCCGCCGCCCAGCTCCCGCACCTGGACCCAGTCTCCCACCAAGGGGGACAGCCCCTCCCGGCGAAACCTTCCCCGGGCCCGGCACTGAAGCGTCTCCGTTCCGGTGTTGACATAGTAGAACCCGCTGAGGGCCTTTTCAATGCGTCCTTTGATCAAAACGTGATCTCCTGGCTCACGGCCTCGGTGCCGTTGATATACAGCTTGATAGTGGAAGTAGATCCCTGGCTGCCGCGGAAGGTATAGGTGAAGGAGGTGGTGGAGCCATCCACATAGGTGGAGTGGATGATGCTGCCGTCCTGCATGACCTCGATTTTCAGATTGCTGTCGCTGTGGTACTGGTCGGGAATGTCAAACACCACCACCCGCTCAGCGGAGCTGCTGCCCTTGCTGACAGTGAACACGATCTCTGTGCCGGACTGCACCTCGGTGCCCTGCTCGATGCTCTGACCAATGACAGTGCCCTCGGGCTTGTCGCTGTACTCATACTGATGCTCACCCACCTTGAGCCCCATGGCCTCGGCCTGGGCGGCCGCGTCGTCGATGGTCATAGTGACAAAGCTGGGAACGGTCAGAGGCTTGGTTTCCGGCCCCTTACTGACGGTCAGCACAACCGTGTCACCCTTCTTCAGCTGCTCACCGGAGGCAGGAGAGCTCTCCATCACCTGTCCCTCGGGAACGTCGGGGGAATAGGCATCCGCCCGCTGGATATCCAGATCCAGGTGCAGGTTGTTCAGCTCTGTCTTGGCCTGCAGGAACTCACTGCCCACTACGTTGGGCATCAGCGTTCCATCCTCCTCCGCGCAGAGGTAGACCTTGATGACCAGATTATTCTTGCGGCTGCGGCCGCCGGCAGGGTCCTGCTCCACGATCTGGCCGGGCTCGTATTTGTCGCTGGGCTTGGTGCCCACCACCTCGATGCGGAAAATATCCTTAATCTCCGGCATGGCCTCGGCCTCCTCCAGGGTCTTGCCCAAAAGGTCCGGCACCTGATGAGAGGCGGTGCCATTGCCTGCGTTGAAGCCGCCGGCCACCAGCTTGAACACCACAAAAATCAGCACCAACGCCAGGGCAAACCCGCCGATGACCAGGCCCACCACCTTGCGGCTTTGCTTTTTCTCCTCCTCATCCTGGGCCACGGTGCTGTTGGCCTTGCTCACCGCTGCCACCTGGTTGGTGGGCAGAGGCTGGGTGGGCTCCTGGCACACCACGGCGGCCTTCAGATCCTCCCGGATATAGTCCATATCCACAGCAGGGTCCTTGCGGAACTTCTCCAGATCGTCCAGCATGGCGTCAGCGGTCTGATAACGCTTGGAGATGTCCGGGCACATGGCCTTCATGCAGATCAGCTCCAGGGCCTCGGGGATATCCGGATTCAGCTCCCTGGTGGCCTTGGGAACAGCGCTCAGATGCTGGATAGCCACGGACACGGCGGAGTCACCCTGGAAGGGCAGTTTGCCGGTGAGCATCTCGTACAGCACCACACCGGCGGAATAAATGTCCGAGCGAGCGTCCACCCGGTCGCCGCGGGCCTGTTCGGGAGAAATGTAATGCACGGAGCCCAGGGTCTCCTGGGTCAGGGTCTGCCCCTGGTCTGCCAGACATGCGATGCCGAAATCGGCCACTCGGACGCTTCCATCCCGCAGGATCATGATGTTCTGGGGCTTGATGTCCCGGTGGATCACGCCGCGGCTGTGGGCATGGCTGAGGCCGCGCATGATCTGGGTGATAAAGTGCAGCGCTTCCCGCCAGTCCATCTGGCCCCGGCGCTCCATATACTGCTTCAGCGTCACGCCGTCGATGAGCTCCATAACGATGTAATCGATGTCATCACTGCACGACACGTCGTACACCGACACGATGTTGGGGTGGGACAGCTGGGCCACAGCCCGGGACTCATCCATGAACCGGCGGCGGAAATCGGCGTTCTGGGCCAGGTCACTGTGCAGGATCTTTACCGCTACCAGCCGGTCCAGCCGGTGGCACTTGGCCTTATAGACGTTGGCCATGCCTCCCCTGCCGATCAGCTCCAGTATCTCATAGCGATTATCCAGCATTTTCCCAATGTAAGGATCCATATCGTCAATTCCTCCTTCAGTCGTTCATCAGCAGGATAGCCGTCACATTGTCCGGCGCGCCCCGCTGCTTGGAAATGGCCATCAGCCGCTGCAAGCAGTCCTCCGGCTGTCCGTTATGCAAAATTTCAAACATGATCTCCTGGTCCGTGACCGTGTTCACCAGTCCGTCGGAGCACAGCAGCAGAAAATCCCCCGCCTTCCACTGTATGGCAAAGTCGTCTGCCTCCACGGCGGGGTCCGGGCCCAGAGCCCGGGTAATGAGATTGCGGCGGGGATGGCTGCGGGCTTGGCCGGGAGTCAGGTCACCCTTTTCCACCATGTCCTCTACCAGGGAATGGTCCCGGCTGATCTGCCGCAAGCCCTGAGCTCCGGCCAGATAGGCCCGGCTGTCGCCCACATTGCTGATGAGTACCCGATCTCCCTTGACCAGGGCAGATACCAGCGTAGTGCCCATGCTTCTCAGCTCCGGATGTCCGGCAGCCCGTTGTCGGATAGCGCTGTTGGCTGCCATTACGGCGGCACGCACCGCCTGGTCCGGGTGGCCGGAGTCGGACAGGGTGCGGATATACGTCTCCACCGCTACGCTGCTGGCGATGCTGCCCCCGGCCACACCGCCCATGCCGTCGCACACCACAGCCACAGTATAGCCGCCGGACAGCTGGGCAAAGCCAAAGGCATCCTGATTTTCCCGGCGCACCAGGCCGGGATCGGTGATCTTCCAATGCTTCACGCGGAATCACCCCCCTTTCTTTCCTCCATAGCGCGGCGGCGCAGCTGGCCGCAGGAGGCGTCGATGTCCCCGCCCAGACTCCGCCGCACCGTGGCGGTGATGCCATGTGACTCCAACCGCTTCTGAAACGCGGCCACACGGCGGCTGGGCTTGAAGGGACTTTCCACCACGTCGTTAAGCGGGATCAGATTCACATGACCCGGCATGCCGGCGATGCGCTTGGCAATCAGGTCCGCCTGCCAGTCGTGGTCGTTGACCCCGTCGATCATGGCATATTCAAAGGATATGCGCCGTCCTGTCCGGCGAAAATACCGGTGACAGGCGGCAAACAGCTCCTCCACATCCCAGGCCCGGTTCACAGGCATGATCCGGGAGCGTGTTTCGCTGTCCGGTGCATGGAGGGACACCGACAGCGTCAGCTGCAGATCCTCCTCCGCCAGGGCGTCGATACCTGGCACCACGCCGCAGGTGGAGAGACTGATGTGCCGCATGCCGATGTTCATCCCGTCGGGATGGTTCACCAGGCGCAGGAACCGCAGAACGTTTTCCCGGTTATCCAGGGGCTCTCCAATACCCATCAGCACGATATTGGAGATCTCCCGGCCAGAGTCCAACTGGGTAAACAGCACCTGGTCCAGCATCTCTCCGGCGGTCAGGTCCCGGACCTTTCCGGCGACGGTGCTGGCGCAGAAGGCACAGCCCATGCGGCAGCCCACCTGTGAGGAAATGCACACTGTGTTTCCATGGTGATACTGCATCAGCACCGTCTCGATACAGTTGCCGTCCGGCAGCTCCCACAGGTATTTTATGGTACCGTCCAGCCGGGATTCCTGCTTTCGGGCCACGGTGGGCACGGAAATGGTGTAGTCCTGTGCCAGCTGCTGGCGCAGGGATTTGGATAGGTTGCTCATTTCGTCGAAGGAGCGCACCCCCCGGTGCAGCCAGGTGAACACCTGCTTGCCCCGGAAGGCGGGCTGTCCCATATCCCGCAGGACCCGGGTGATCTCCTCCTCCGTCATGCATCGCATGTCCGTCAATTTGCTCAGTCCTTTCTGCGCATCCGGCAGATATAAAACCCGTCGGTTCCGTGGCGCTGAGGCCACAGGGTCACCTGACCCGGGCAAGGCCCCACCGGCAAAGGAAACACTGTCCGCACCGGCTCAAACTCCGGGTGCTGGTCCAGGAAATCCCCGGTGACGTCCTCGTTCTCCTCAGGCAGCACCGTGCAGGTGGAGTACACCAGCGTGCCGCCGGGGCGCACATAGCTGGCGGCGTTTTCCAGGATGGCCCGCTGGATCAAAGGCAGCTGGGCCAGCTCCTTGGGACTTTTGTAGCGGATGTCCGGCTTTTTCCGGATGATACCCAGCCCCGAGCAGGGCACATCGGCCATGACCACATCGGCTTGCTGCCGCCAGGCGGCGTGATTCTCCCGGGCGTCGGCGGTGGTCGTGCGGATACAGGTAAGGCCCAGGCGCTTTGCGCCGCTTTCGATGAGCTTCACCTTATAGGGATGGACATCGCAGGACAGGATCTGTCCCCGGTCGCCCATGTCCATGGCCATAGCGAAGGATTTCCCCCCCGGTGCGGCACACACGTCCAGTACCCGGTCCCCCGGGGCCGCTGCTGCCGCCATGGCGGCCAGACGGGCGGCCGCATCCTGGACCAGGAACCGTCCCTCCCGGAAGGCGGGCATGCTCCGCAGATCACCGGTGCCGGTGATCTCCAGGCAGCCCTCCAGCCACGGGTGAGGCTGCACCGCGACGCCCGCGCCCCGAAGCTCCCGCTCCAGCTCCTCTGCGGTGGTCCTCAAAGGATTCACCTGGATACAGGTGGGCACGGTGTCGTTATCCAGCCGCAGAAATGCCTGGGTCTCATCCGGCCCCACCAGGTCCAACAGCCGCAGCACCAGCCACTTGGGATGGCTGTACCGCAGGGAGAGATAGTCCGCCGTGGACCCTTTCGGCAGGTCCGGCATATTCATCCAATGCTCCACGAACCGCCGCAGCACAGCGTTGACCATACCGGCAGCCTTGGGCCGTCCCCGGCGGCGGGTCATCTCCACCGCCTCGTTGACGGCAGCCCGGTGGGGTACCTTATCCATAAACAGGATCTGGTAGCCGCCGATGCGCAGGATGCCCCGGATCACCGGCTCCAGCCGCTCCGGCTTCTGGGCGCACCAGCAGCCGATGTAGTAGTCCAGCAGCATGCGGTTCTGCATAACGCCGTAGCACAGGCGGGTGGCAAAGGCAGCGTCCCGGCTGTCCAGCCTGTTCTGGGCAATGAGCCGCCGCAAGGCCTCGTCGGACCAGGCGTTGGCCTTATCCACCTGCATCAGCGCGTCCAGGGCTACATCCCGGGCGCCGCACTTCTCCCGGGGCGTCATGCCTCCACCTGCAGGGGATGGCCCCGCAGATAGTCCGCCGCCGCCATCCGGCGGCCGCCCTGGGGCTGAAGCTCCAGAATACGCAGCAGCCGCCCGTCGCCGCAGGCCACGTCGATGCCTGCCTTCCCGGCAGACACCACGGTGCCGGAAGCCTTGGCCGTCTCGCTGCCTACCTCCGTGCGGAATATCTTCACCGTAGCCCCACCCAGCTCCGTGGACGCACAGGGCCAGGGGATCAGGCCCCGGACCTGGTCATGAATGCGCTGAGCAGGCTTCGTCCAGTCGATCATGCCCATATCCTTGGTGAGCATGGGGGCATAGGTATAGGCGCTGTGATCCTGAACCGTGCGGTGAGCGGTTCCGGCACGCAGCTGTTCCACGGTTTCGGACAGCGCCTGGGCCCCCAGCTCCGCCAGCCGCGCCGTCAGCGCCTGGGCGTCCTCCTGGGGGTCAATATCGGTTTTCAGCACATGCAGAATGTCCCCGGCATCCAGCTCCTTGGCCATATACATGATGGTGACGCCGGTCTCCCGCTCCCCGTTGAGGATGGCCCAGTTGATGGGGGCCGCTCCCCGGTATTTGGGCAGCAGGGAGGAGTGGACGTTGATGGAGCCATAGGGCGGGGTATTCAGAATATCCTCCGGCAGGATGCGGCCATAGGCCGCCACCACGATCAGCTCCGGGTGCAGCTCCCGCACCAGGGCCAGAGCCGTGCCATCCCGCATTTTCGTGGGCTGATACACGGTGAGCCCCTGGGACAGGGCGTATTCCTTCACCGGTGAAAAGGCCAGCTTATGCCCCCGGTTTTTGGGGCGGTCCGGCTGGGTGAACACGCCGCAGATCTCGTGTCCATCCTCCACCAACCGCTTCAGGGACGCCACCGCGAATTCCGGTGTGCCCATAAACAGGATTCTCACTCCTCGTCGTCTCCCTCTTCCTGCCGGCGGATGTACTCCTCCAGCTCCTCCTCGGTCAGCAGATGGTCCGTGTGCTCCACAAACAGATGGCCGTCCAGATGCTCGATCTCGTGACAGAAGCAGCGGGCCGTCAGTGCCTCATCCTCCACCTCGAAAAATGCGCCGTCCCGGTCCTGAGCCCGGACCCGCACCGTGTAGGGACGGGTTACCGCGCCATACTTTCCCGGAACGCTGAGGCAGCCCTCCAGGCCGGTCTGTTCGCCGTCGGTGGCGATGATCTCGGGGTTCACCAGTTCAATGATCTCGTCATCCTCGTTCATCACCACGCACACCCGGCGCAGAATGCCCACCTGGGGCGCGGCCAGACCTACGCCGCCGGAATCCAGCAGCGTGTCCTTCAGGTCGTCCAGCAGCGTGTGGAGCCGACCGTTGAACTCCGTCACCGGGCGGCACTTCTTCGTCAGGCAGGGCTCCCCCTGCAGCACGATATTTCTCAATGCCATGGTCATATACCTCTTTTTAATCCATTAAATTGCAATCGGTGTAAATATGAAGCCCCTTGTGCTCCGGCCGCCGGGCAAATTCCTTCATAAACGCCGCCAACAGGCCCCGCAGGATCTTATCGTTGCGGCCGATCACCGTTACCCGATAGCGGTAGCGGTTGTTGACCTTCACCACCGGCGCAGGGGCCGGGCCCAGAATATCCAGGGCCATGCCCCGGTACGGGTCCCGTCCGGCGGCGGCTCGCAGACCGTCCCGCAATCCGGCGGCGGCCCGGCGCACCGTTCCCTCCTCCGGCCCGGTGACGGTGATGAAGAACTGGTCGGCAAAGGGCGGGTCCCGCCGCAGCTGCCGCAGGCGGATCTCGCCGTCGTAAAACCGGTCATAGTCCTGGTCTGCCGCGGCCAGAATCACATCATTCTGGGGTGTGTAGGTCTGGATCACCGCCCGGCCTGGCTTGTCCCCCCGTCCGGCCCGGCCCACCACCTGGGTCAGCAGGCTGAAGGTCCGCTCCGAGGCCCGATAATGGTCCACATACAGGGACATATCCGCCGCCAGCACGCCTACCAGCGTCACATTGGCAAAGTCCAGTCCCTTGGCCACCATCTGGGTGCCCAGGAGAATGGGTACCTGCCGCACCTGGAAATCCCGGAGGAGCTTCTCATGTCCCTGGCTGACGGTGTCCGCATCCATGCGGAGAACCTCCGTCCCGGGGAACAGAGTGCGCAGCTCCTCCTCCGCCCTCTGGGTACCGATGCCAATGTGCTTCATGGCGCCGCCGCAGGAGGGGCAGGTCTCGCTGCTTTTTTCGGAATAACCGCAGTAATGGCACATCATCCGCCCATTGGCGGAGTGATACGTCAGATACACGCTGCACCGGGGACACTGGGGCACATAGCCGCACTGGGGGCACAGCAGCTGGCGGCTGCTGCCCCGGCGGTTGAGAAACAGAATGCTCTGCTCCCCGGCCTCCAGGTTCTTCTCCAGCTCCTGCATCAGCTCCCGGCTGATGCAGCCGTTGTTGCCGTCCCGCAGCTCCTGCCGCATATCCGCCAGGATCACCCGGGGCATCCGGTGCGCGTTGTAGCGCCGGCGCAGCAGCGCCAGCTGATAGTCCCCCCGGCGGGCCAGGTATGCCGTTTCCACCGTAGGGGTGGCCGAACCCAGCAGCAGCCGGGCATTTTCCCGGAAGCAGCGGTATTTGGCAATGTCCCTTGCATGATAGCAGGGGGGATTTTCGGATTCATAGGAGCTCTCCTGCTCCTCATCCAGAATGATGAGGCCCAGGTTCTCCAGCGGCGCGAACACCGCCGATCGGGTACCCAGCACAATATGTGCCTCTCCCCGGCGGATGCGCTTCCACTGGTCGTACCGCTCCGTCAGGCGCAGGCCGCTGTGCAGCAGCGCCACCTCATCCCCGAAATAGGCGGAAAACCGCGCCATCATCTGGGGCGTCAGGGCAATCTCCGGCACCAGGATCATCACGGAACGACCCTCCGCCAGCAATGTCTGGGCCAGCCGGATATACACCAGGGTCTTGCCGCTGCCGGTAACCCCCTGCAAAAGCGTCACACCGGGGCAGCCGCTGCGGGTCTGAGCCAGCACGGCCTCATAGGCCCGCTGCTGCTCGTCATTCAGGCGGATCTCCTCCGCCGCTGCGGCATAGTCCTGCCGGGTGATGCGATACTCCTCCTGGCTGCGCAGGGACAGAAGCCCCGCCCGCTCCAGACTGCGGACGCCCTGCCGGGACACGCCGGTGTAGTAGCAAAGTTCCTGCACCGGGGCGTCGCCGTATTTGGCCAGAAAGGCAACCGCGTCATACTGCCGGGCGGCGGACTTCTTTTTTCGCTCCATCTGACGCAGGGCCTCCTGGGGAGCCAGCGACAAAGCCGCGATCTGCACCACCTTATCCCGGACCCTTCGGGTGCCCTGGGGCTCCATTTGCAGGATGCCCCGCTTTTTGAGTCCCGCCAGCACCCGGCTTCCGGCCTCACCCAGAGCGGCGCACAGGTCGTCCCGTTCCATGGGGCCGTCCTGCAGCAGGCGGCAGGCCGCCGTCTCCCGCTCTGAAAGGTCCTCCGGCAGGGGCTCCCCGGTCAGGGACCACATCTCGCGGTAGCTATACCACACCGCAGCGGGCAGGATGGTGCGGATGGCGTCGTAAAACGTGCAGAAATACCGCTCCCGCATCCACAGAGCCAGGCGGATTTCCCGCTCTGTGATAACGGGCTCCCGGTCCACTAAAGACCGGATGGGCTTGATGGGCTTTTCCGGCACCCCCTGCCCCAGGGTCAATACGACCCCCTCGCTGACGCGGTTGCCGCGGCCAAAGGGCACCAGCACCCGCATGCCAACGGCCATGTCCGCACCCTGGGGAACCAGGTAGTCATAGGGCTTGTCAATGGCGTAGGTTGCCGCCGCCACAGCCACCTTTGCGATCTGCGGCATGGCGATCCCTCCTGTCAGATCACGCCTCGTCGGAGATGGCGGTGTCAATGGACTTGGCGTCGAAGCGGCCCTCAGCCACCTCATTGATGGCCAGGGTCACGGGCTTCTCGTCCAGGTGCTCCTCGTGGCGCTGGGCCTCGATGGCGATCTGGCGGGCCCGGCGGGCCACCACGTTCACCATCATGTAGCGATTGGGAATGTACTGAGTCAGCTTGTTCATAGCGGGATAGAGCATCATAATAGCATTACCTTCCTTTTGAGAAAAATTGTTAATCCTTGACCAAATGCATCCGCTCGGTGGGCTTGAAATGCTCCACCCGAAAGATGTCGTTGAGCTCGGCGGCGGCGCGCTCCACGTCGTCGTTGATGATGAAGTAATCATAATCCGCAGCCAGGGCCATTTCGTCCCGGGCCCGGCGCAGACGCTGCTGTATTTTCTCAGCGGAGTCGGTGCCCCGGCCCACCAGGCGGTGCTCCAGCTCCGTCCAGGACGGAGGAGCCAGGAAAATACGCACGGCGTCAGGCCGCTTGGCGTAGATCTGCTGCGCACCCTGCACGTCGATCTCCAGCATTACATCCCGGCCCTGAGCCAGGGCCTCATCCACGGGGATCCGGGGTGTGCCGTAAAAATTCCCGGCATAACCCGCATGCTCCAGCAGCTCGTCCCGCTCCACCATCTGCAAAAACGCGTCGTCACTGATGAAGTGATAGTGTACGCCGTCCACCTCGCCGGTGCGGGGAGGCCGGGTAGTAGCGGAAACAGACAGGAACATGTCCGGGTGGTTCTTCATAGCGCTTTTGAGCACCGTACCCTTTCCGGACCCGGACGGGCCGGAAAGAATAAAAATTTTGCCTTGCTTTTCCAAAGTCAGATCTCCTCCTGCATGAAATCCTCCGCCGACAGCCCCAGACGGGGGCCCAGCTTCTCCGCCGGCAGGGCGGAAAGCACCACATGGTCGCTGTCCATCACCAGCACCGCCGCCGTCTTACGCCCGTAGGTGGCGTCAATGAGCATACCCCGGTCCCGGGACTCCTGGATCAGCCGCTTGATAGGCGCGGAATCCGGACTCACCACGGCGATGAGCCGTCCCACGGACACCAGATTGCCGAAGCCGATATTCACCAGCTGCACAGCGGTTCCTCCTTTACTCGATGTTCTGGACCTGTTCGCGGATCTTTTCCACCTCAGCCTTCATGGCCACCACGTCCTGGGTCACGGCCAGGTCGTTACACTTGGAGCCGATGGTGTTGCACTCGCGATTGAATTCCTGCATCAGGAAGTCCATATCCTTGCCGGTAGGGCGCTGAGCCTCCAGCATAGAACGGAGCTGGGCTACATGGCTGCGCAGGCGGACGGTCTCCTCGTCTACAGCCACCTTGTCGGCAAAGATAGCCGCCTCGGTAAGGATACGTCCCTCGTCCATGGTGGTGGAGGCCAGCACCTCCCGCATTTTCTTCTCCAGACGCTCCCGATAGGCAGCCACGGTCTGGGGAGACTGCTGCTCCACCCGGCCAACGGCGGTCTCGATGGTCACCAGGCGGCCCGCGATGTCCTCCGCCAGGCGGCGGCCCTCCACGGCACGCATGGTATTGTACGCGGCCAGGGCCTTATCCAGCACCTGGCAGATGTCGGCGGCCACGGTCTCCAGGTCCTCCTCGGCCTTGGTGACGGTGAGAACGTCCGGCAGCTTGGCAAGGGTCATGGGGGTCACATCCCCCTCCAGGGAGAACATGCTCTTCAGCTGGGTCAGGGCCTGGAAATAGCCGCGGGCCAAGGGCTCGTTCACCGTCACCACGGACACATCCGCGGCGCTGGCGTCGATGGTGACGAACACGTCCACCTTGCCCCGGGACACGGCGCTCCGGACACGGGTCTTGACGGCGTCCTCAGCAAAGACGTAGGCACGGGGCATTTTCACCGTGCAGTCCAGGAAGCGGTTGTTGACAGACCGCACCTCCACGGTAATGTCCCGCTGGTGCAGAGTCTCTCTGGACCGGCCATAGCCGGTCATGCTTTTGACCAATGTAAACTCCTCCTATCTATGGTCCGTCAGCAGCAGAAGAAATATCCGCCGCTGCCAAACAGGCAGTTCATACAGGCGCAGGCAGCGCACAGGCTGCTGCAATTGTCCCCGGCGCAGTTGCCGGTGGTAACGTGCCCGTAGCCGTTGGGACGGTATGCCGCACCGTTTCCGTTGAGCATATCCAGGGCCCGCTGATACTCCGCATTGCCCGGGTCCATCTGCACCGCCGTCTCATAATACCGCCGGGCCTCGTCCATCCAGCCCCGCTTATAGCAAACGGCCCCCTTCAGGAAGTTCCATTCGCCGTTATGGTCCGTCTGGGCGTTCAGCAGCTCCTCGGCCAGGTTCAGATTCCCCTGGGAGATGGCCAGGCGGACCCGCTGCCACACGCCGCCGTATGCTCCGGCGTTATAGCCCTGGCTGTACCCGCCGGTGTATCCACCGTAGCTCTGGCCGCCGGACTGGGCCGCCTTGCGCTGGGTGCGGATGGTCTCGTATGCCTCGTTGATCTCCTTCATCCGCTCCTGGGCCAGGTCCTCCAGGGGGTTGTCATGGTAATTGTCTGGGTGATATTTCCGGGCAAGGTTCCGGTATGCCTTTTTTACTTCTTCATCTGTGGCAGTGCTGGGGATGCCCAGCACCTGGTAGGGATCGCGCATATCAGGCGCCTGCCTTTCGTTGTTTTCTTTTGTGTCCTTTGCGGAAGGTGCCGTTCAGCACCGCCGCGCCCACCGCGTAGAGTCCCTCATACAGGACGCTTTCGATAATGGCCCGCCAGGGGCCGAAGTCCGCCAGCTCAAAGGCTGCGGCCATGGCCCGGACGGAGCTGTCCAGGGTAGCGGCCAGCGCCGCCTTGTCGTCTGCCGTCAGCGTCCCGCCCTCCGCGTGAAAGCGGTAGACCAGCGGGTTATAGCTGCCGGACTTTACGTCCTTTTTCAGGTCGTCTGCCGCGTCCACCAGATAGATCCACCGGCCCAGGTGATAGAGCAGCTGCCGCAGCACCCGCCGCCGCACCGGGTCCGCTTCCTCCTCTGACGCCCCGGCCAACAGCGCCGCGAAGGCGTCCGCCGCCCGGTCTATAGAGGGGCATTGCTCCGCCTCCAGCCGTGCCAGCTCCTCCAGGTGCGCCTGGGTGTACGCATCGAAGCCGGGCCGCCTGGCCCGCGCCTTGCGATAGGCCCGCCGCAGCAGGAGCAGGGCCGCGCGGTACGGCAGCCCCCGGAAAAAGCCGTGGTCCGCCACGCCGTCCTTTAGCTGCCACCAGGTAAGAATCACGCTCAGGTCCGCCGCCGTGTCAAAGGCGTCCTGCCCCTCCAGGGCGTCGCACCCCCGGATGGGGTGAGCCGGGCACCGGCAGTGGGCCGTGAGGCATTCCGGCTCCCTGGATAACAGCATAGCCAGAAAAGCTAAATCGTAGTTTAAGATCATCCGGGCGGCCAGCCCGTACCGGCGGCCCAGACTGCGGCACAGGCCGCAGTAAGCGGCCTGGAACCGGGACTTGTCCTCCGCCGTCAGATGTCCGTCCGCCGGCCGTACATAGCCGAACATCAGAACTCCCGCACGATGGTGTAGGTCAGGGTGTCCTTTTTTCGGGCATAGCCGTCATACAGCTTAATGGGAACAAAGGACAGCACCACTGCCGCAACGGCGATGGCATACCGCCAGCCCTCGGTCAATCCTGCCGACAGGAAGTAGCCCAGCAGGAAAAACACCACCGGCAGCATATACACCAGCCAGGTGACGCCCAGGATGGCCCGGGTGGAGCTCTCCACCACCACCTTGTCTCCGGGGTGCACGCCCACCGGGTCCCGTGCCTCGGCATAGATGGACGCGCCGGTCATGCCGCATCCGGCACACTCCTCGCAGTCGTGACCGCAGGCAGACTTCCGGGGTACGGAGATCTGCACATACCCGTCCTTCAGAATCTTTTCAACAGTTGCAACTTGTGTCATATTTGCTCAGTCCTTTCGCTTGGGGAAAACACATTTTACGGCAGACGCTCCACGTCCACCACGATCTGATACGAGCCCTTGACGCCTACGTTGGCGTAGTTTGCCACCTGCACCGTCACCGGAACCGTGTGTACGCCGGGCTCCGTGATGCCGGACAGGTCCACCGTGACCCGCAGATCCTCCCCGGTGATGCGGGCCATTTCGCCATCCAGACCCCGCAGCAGAATATTCAGGCTCTCCGTCACCGGCACAGCAGAAAAGCCTGCCGGCACGTTTTCGCAGTTAAAGGCCGTCACGGTAACGCTGCGCTCCGTGACCCCCGTGACCACGATGGTCACGGTGACGGGTCCCACATTCTCCGCCAGGGTAGTCCCCTCCGGCGCGGTGACGCTGTAGGTCAGGCTCTGGGAGGGCTGGAGATCCTGAAGGTACAGGGTGTCCAGCACAATGGCGTCGATGGTGTCCAGCACGTCCTTTTCGCCCACCAGGGTCACCTTGTCCGGGGACACGGTGTACTGCACCGTATCCATGGTGGACCCGGCGGCGGGAACGAAGTTGATGACCAGGCCCACCGTCTTGGATGTTTTCACCGGCAGGGTGGCCTGCACGGCCTTCACCTTGGAGCGAACGGCAGGGTTATCGATCTTGATGTCGTTGTAGTCGTACAGCTCCCACTCCAGGGCCTTCACCACGGTGCGATCCGCCCCGGAGATATCCAGCGTCACCTTGGCATAGGCGATGTTCAGCAGGTCGTCCCGCTGACCCCGCAGATTCAGCTCCGCCGGATCCAGGGTCAGCTCCCCGGCGGTGAAGCCGGTGGCGGTGCTGCCCACGATGTCGCAGTGGATGGGGACGGTCTTGCTGTCCATCTCCCCCACGGTAACGGTAACGCTGTAGGCGCTGGCGTGATCCACGGAAATTTTGCTGCGCTGGATGTCGTCCTGATAATACACCTGATACGTCAGTGTCTGCTGTCCGGTCTCCTGGATGGAGCTGGTGTCCGCCACGATGCGGACCTTGCTCTTGTCCAGCTTGAACAGCTCGCTGCGGGGCCCCTTGAGCACCAGGTCGATGGTGGTGTCGTAGCCCGACAGCAGCATCAGATTCTTGTCCGCCAGGGTAGTATCCTCGCCGGAGAACTCCACCGGAACGTTTTTGACCTTCATGGTCACCTCCACGGAAAGCCCCCGGTCCACATAGACCCACAGGGCAATGGCCACTAGGATGGAGATGACGATGCGGATGGCCTTGCGGCTTTTGTTGGCGTTGGTGTTATTCTTGGTTTCCATTCTGCTCCCCCTTTCTATGGGCGTGCAGCAGCTCCCGCAGGGACAGGCGGGGCTTGTCCGACTCCTCCTCCGGCTGGGGCATCAGCTCGTTGCACAGCAGCTGACGGAGCGTCTCCGGCATCAGGTGCCGCTTCAGCATTCCGCCGATGGCCACGGAGATGGAGCCTGTCTCCTCCGATACGATGACCACCACTGCGTCGGAGTTTTCGCTCATGCCGATGCCCGCACGGTGACGCATACCCAGATCGCGGCTGAGGTTCACATTCTTCGACAGAGGCAGCATGCATCCGGCGCCTAAGATCCGGCCCTGCCGGATGATAACGGCGCCGTCGTGCATGGGGGCCTTCACGAAAAAGATATTCTTCAGCAGCTCGCTGGATACCGCCGCGTCCAGAGTGGTGCCGCTGCGGACGATATCGTCCAGCAGCAGCTTCCGCTCGAACACAATCAGCACACCCGTGCGGGTCTTGGCCATGTCGGTGCAGGCCACCACGGTCTGGTCAATGGCCCGCTCCAGCTCCGACGACTGCTGCTCCGGCTGGAAAATCCGCAGCAGGCGGATGTTCCGGCTGCCCACCTTTTCCAGCAGCTGCCGGATCTCCGGCTGAAACAGGATGATTAGGGCCAGAACGCCCCATTCCACCATGTGGCTGAGGATATAGTTCACGCCCCGCAGATTCAGGGCCGCCGGGGACGACAGCCACAGGGCCACCAGAAAGATGGCAACGCCCTTGAGGATATTCTCCGCCCTGGTGCTGCGCACCAGACACAGGATCTTATACACCAGATAGGCGATGATGGCCACGTCCAGCACATCCATGGGCCGGATCAGCGACAAATACCGCCCCGCCCGCTCCAATACAGATACAATAGCTTCCATTTCAGGCGTCCCTTCCTTGCACATACCAATACGTATTTTACATTATATAAAATTTATTGGGAAAATGCAACAAAAACGTCTGTCAAAGCTCTACATTTTCACGAAGCACCCGGGACACGGACCATACCAGGCGATCCGCCTGGTCCAACGTATTGAAAAACGACGTGCTCAGCCGCAGGGTTCCGGTTTCCAGCGTCCCCGCCGTCCGGTGGGCCAAAGGCGCACAGTGGAGCCCCGCCCGCAGAGCAATTCCCCGCCGGGCCAGATCTTCCCCCACCTCCTCGCAATTCCGTCCCTCCGTTACAAAGGATACAACGCCGGTCTGATGCCGAAGCTCCCGGTCCCAGAATATTCGCACCCCCGGCAGCCGCTCCAGCCCCTGGGCAGCCCGCTGCGCCACCCGACGCTCCCGGGCGGCGATGGCGTCCACTCCCTGCCGCCGCACGAACCGGATGCCCTCCAGCAGCCCTGCGATGCCCGGCATGTTGTGGGTCCCGGCCTCCAGTCGATCCGGCAGGTCCGGGGGCATATCCTGCAGGCGGGACATGCTGCCGGTTCCGCCATACAGCAGGGGCTTTGCCCCCTCCCCTCCGCACAGCAGCAGCCCCGTGCCCTGGGGGCCGTACAATCCCTTATGGCCGGGCAGGGCCACAAAGGCCGCCCCCCACCCGGACAGGTCCACCGGCAGCACCCCCGCCGACTGGGACGCGTCCACGATCAGGGGCGTTTCCGTCTCCCGGCAGGTCTCGGCAATGTCCGCCACCGGCAGGATCATGCCGAACACGTTGGAAACGTGGGTGCACACCACCGCCCGGGGCCGCAGCTGCCGGATGGCCCGGCGAAATTCCTCCGCCGCCAGGTCCGGCCGGAAAAGCGGCGTATCGATCACTGTCACCGACAGTCCCGGAATGGCATGCAGGGGCCGGGTCACGGCGTTGTGCTCATATCCGGAGATCACCACCCGGTCCCCGGACCCCAGCAGCGACCGAAGGGCAATGTTCAGTCCATGGGTGGCGCTTGTGGTGATGATAACGTTTTCCGGCTGCGGAACGCCCAGCAGCTCCGCCGCCTCCTGGCGGCACAGATAGGCCGTTTCCTCCGCCCGGCGGGAGGCGGGATAGCTCCCCCGCCCCGGGGAGCTCATAGCGTGCGTCGCCTGAGCCATGGCCCGGCCCACGGCGGCAGGCTTCTCCAGGGTGGTTGCCCCGGCGTCGAAATAGATCATTCCGCCGCCTCCCGATACCCCTCCTGCGTATGATGATAAACGGCCAGGGGCGTGATCCCCGCCGATTTCAGACAAGACAGCGCCTGCTCCAGCGCTCCGGGACGCAGCCGCACCGCATAGGCACAGCCCCGGTCCGTCAGTCCCATAGGCGCACGCATCAGTGCAGCCCGGATGCCGCATCCGCCAAGGGCCCGCACCATGTGCTGAGCCTGTGTGATGGAGCGGGCCAGCAAAAGTTCATGGTCCATGCTTATACCTCCTCACAGGGCAGTCTATGCCCCGCCCACCCGGATGGTGCCCCCGCCTTTTTGACAAGCTCACGATTCCTACAGGAACAAAAAAGTTCCTGTTGCATTGGGTGACAAATCGTGTTACAATGTGCAAAATGATGTATGGTACATTCGGAATGTTCCGATATATACAGAGGGAGGAATTTTTCTATGGCAGAAAGCGCAGTAAAACGGATCGGTGTTCTGACCAGCGGCGGCGACGCCCCGGGTATGAATGCGGCGGTGCGCTCCGTGGTGCGGTCCGCCCTGGACCGCGGCATCGAGTGCATAGGCATCCGGCGGGGCTGGTCCGGCCTGGTCAACGGTGACTTTTATCGCATGGATTCCGGCAGTGTCAGCCGCATCATCAACCGTGGCGGCACCATTCTCTACACCGCCCGCAGTGAGGAATTCCGCACGGCAGAGGGACAGGCCAAGGCTGCGGGGGTGTGCAAGCTGCTGGGACTGGACGGCATCGTGGCCATCGGCGGCGACGGCACCTTCCGGGGCGCCCAGGAGCTCAGCAAATGCGGCGTATCTGTGGTGGGTATCCCCGGCACCATCGACAACGACATCGTCTGCACGGACTACTCCATCGGCTTCGACACCGCCGCCAACACGGCGGTGGAATGCATCGATAAGCTGCGGGACACCATGCAGTCCCACGAGCGCTGTGCCGTGGTGGAGGTCATGGGCCGCCATGCCGGCTATCTGGCCCTGTATGTGGGCGTGGCCGTGGGTGCCACGGCAGTGCTGGTGCCGGAGCACCCCTATGATTTCAAGGTCCAGGTGGCCGACAATATCCGCCATGCCCGACTCAATGGCAAGACCAACTTTATGATCGTAGTGGCCGAGGGCGCGGCCAGCGCCGTGGAGGTAGGCCGCCAGATTCAGGAGGAGCTGGCTCTGGATCCCCGGGTCACCATCCTGGGTCACATTCAGCGTGGCGGCAGCCCCACCGCCAAGGACCGGGTCATGGCCACACGCATGGGCTACGAGGCCGTCCGCGTCCTGGCGGAAGGAAAGACCAACCGCGTGATCTGTGCCAGGGATGATCAGATCATCGACCTGGATATCGACGAGGGTCTGGCTATGAAAAAGACCCTGAATTCCGAGGAGTTCAAGGTCATGACCGTGATGACGGGCATGTGATTCTGCCGCAAATGTATGGTTCCCCCTGTCATGCAGTGCATGACAGGGGGAGATTTTTGTTCAGGCGTCGTATACGCCCAGGATGACGATACCCGCCACCACCAGGGCGATCATGAGGTAATGCTTCAGGGACAGCTTTTCCTTCAGGAAAATGCGGCTCCACACCACCGACGCCACGCAGTAGGCGGAGATGATGGGGGCGGAAATGGCCACATGGGCCGTATCGGACAGGGCGAAGATGTAGGCGAATTGGCCCGCCGTTTCAAACGCTGCGCCGGCGTACTTGGGGGCCTCCTGCCGGGCGATGAGCTTCTGCTTCCGGATCAGCACCACATACACGAAGCACACGATGCCCGCCAGCAGAAACGTCAGCTCATAGGCGCAGTTGGCGGCGCTGGCGGCGTAGTCGGAGCACTCATCCGCCGTGGCGAACATCCCCTCTGCCAGTGCCCGGGCGGACAGCTTGTCCAGCACCCGGGAATCGGCAAAGGTGCCCGCCGCATCCAGTATGCAGTAGATAATGGGCAGCAGCAGGGCCAGGGCGGACTTGGCATAGCGGCGGTTGGCCGCCTCCTGCCGCTTCCGGCGCAGATCCTCGTCCTCATGGGCCTCCACTATGCCCAGGCCCACCACGCCCACGCATACCAGGGCCGTGGCCACCAGCTGGGCGGGTACCAGCTCGCCCATGCCGCCGGTGATCAGGCACAGCACCGCCACCAGCGCGCCGGAGGAGTTGCAGATGGGAGAGGAAATGGACAGCTCAATATACCGCAGGCCGATGTACCCCATGGCCATGGACGAGATGTACAGCAGCGACACCGGCAGATACGTCCAGATGATGTCCCAGGTCACCTGGGTGCCGCCGATAAAGATCTCATACGCTGCGTGCAGGCCCATGACCACGCCCACCGCCGTCACCATTTTCAGGTGGCTGTATTTATCGGTCTCCGACTGGCAGCCGATTTTGGAAAACAGGTCCGATCCGCTCCAGCACAGCAGAGCGATCAGGGAAAGCCAGAACCACATGTGATTTTTTCTCCTTTTACAATTACATTTTAAAATTACATTTCGATGATCCCTGCGTCCAGCAGCTTCTGGATGCTCATGAGAATGCCCAGCTTGGCATGGAACCAGGTCAGGCCGCCCTGGAAATACACGGCGTAGGGCGGGCGGATGGGCCCATCGGCGGACAGCTCGATGGACGCGCCCTGGACGAAGGCTCCGGCAGCCATGATGACCTCCGACTCATACCCGGGCATGGCCCAGGGCTCCGGGGTCACATAGCTGTCCACCGGCGCGGCAGACTGGATGCCCTTGCAGAAGGCCACCATGGCCTCCCGGCTGCCCAGCTCCACCGCCTGGATAATATCCCGGCGGGTCTCGCCGCTGCCAGGCACTACCCGGAAGCCCAGCTTCTCATAGCACCCGGCGGCAAACACCGCGCCCCGCACTGCGGAGGACACCACCGTGGGCGCCAGGAATAGTCCCTGGTAAAAGCTGGTCAAAAGGCCCAGGTTAGCGCCCACCTCACGGCCCAGGCCCGGAGCACTGAGCCGGTAGGCGCAGCGCTCGATGCACTCCTTCCTGCCGCAGACATAGCCGCCGGTGGGAGCCAGGCCGCCGCCCAGGTTCTTGATGAGACTGCCCACCACCATGTCGGCCCCCACATTGGTGGGCTCCTGGGTCTCCACGAACTCGCCGTAGCAGTTATCCACCATGCACAGCACGTCGGGCTTGCACTCCTTGCAGAAGGCAATGAGCTTTCCGATCTCCTCCACGGAATAGGATGGCCGGGTGGCATAGCCCTTGGACCGCTGGATGGTGATGAGCTTGGTTTTCTCGTTGATGGCCGCCCGGATGCCGTCATAGTCGAAGCCCCCGCCGGGCAGCAGGTCCACCTGCCGGTAGCTGACGCCATACTCCTTCAGGGAGCAGGGCGAGGGACGGATGCCGATGACCTCCTCCAGAGTGTCGTAGGGTCCGCCCACCGGAGACAAAAGCTCGTCGCCGGGCAGCAGATTGGCCCCCAGGGCCAGAGCCAGGGCATGGGTACCGCAGGTGATCTGGGGCCGCACCAAAGCCGCCTCCGTGCCGAAGCAGTCGGCATACACCCGCTCCAGATTGTCCCGCCCCTCGTCGTCGTAGCCGTAGCCCGTGGACAGGTTGAAGTGGGTGGCGTTCACCCGGTTTTTCTGCATGGCAGCGATAACCTTAGCCTGATTGAACTCCGCCACCCGGTCAATGTGCCGGAACTGGTCCGACAGCCCCGCCAGCACCTCCTGGCCGAAACGCAGCACCTTGTCGCTGACGCCCAGCTGGTTATAGATGGAATTGGTATCCGTCATTTCTCCTCATTCCTTCCCATATCTTCTAAGATCTGCTGCGCCACCCGGTCCAGCACCTCGGGCTTGGACAGCACCAGCCCGCTTTCGCCGCTGCCCAGCACCAGCACCGTATCCCCTGGCCGGATGCCGTAAAACTGCCGGGCCTCCTTGGGGATCACGATCTGTCCCCGCTCCCCTACCCGGGCAGTACCGAAAATGCGGTGGCTCTTGGGCTTGCCCAGAATGTGCTTGCCCCCGGCCATGCGCCTCACCTCTCAATTCATACTTTTCACACAAATGTGACAGCAGACAGTATACCACGTTTTTCCCCATTTGCAAGGGATATCTGGAAAAAACCGCAAAAAGGCCCACAGGCATTCTGAACCGCACCCCGTCAGGAGGACAGCAAAAAATAGAAAATTTCTCTGTTCAGCAGCCAATCGCTGCTGGCCGCTTTTGTACATCAAATATTTCGTGTATGTTCCGCACCGGGAAAGCCGGGAATCCGCTTGTATTCGCAGAAAGATTGCATTTGCGGCGATAACTTCCGTCACGTCTGTTGAAAGCCGAATGCTTGCTGTGTTATACTGTGTGTACAAACGAACGAGTGGGCACGTTTGATGATCTGATCTACAATGACCTGCTACGTATGCCGTCATCGTTTTGAATGGTGATTCAAAGGCGCATCTCGAAGTGGTCACGGAATATCAGCCTTTAGATCAGGCTCAATTATTATCATGAAGCAGACGATTGGAGAGATACCATATGACGATCAACTGTGTATGGGAGCATAACGGCAGAGACACCTTGCTTTATGCGGTGGATTTTGTAGGTGCATACACCCGCGGAGAAACATTGGAAGCCGCTGTCCGGAAAATGCAAGCAGAAATATGCTCTTATCTCAAATGGTGCGGCAAAAAAGCAGTAACAAGCATGGATATCGCCATCATCGAAGAAAAGGTTTCCGAGCTTGCGATCTGCGACGCGGATTCCGATGTGCTTTTTGAAAGCGAACAAGCACCACTGACAACAGAAGAATATGAGGCGCTTAAAGCCCTTGCGCTGAAGTCAGCAAAGGATTTCCTCGCATTGTACGAATCTATCCCGGATAAGGACGCAGCCGCCGCACCGGAACGCAAGAGCTTTTACGGACCAGTTCCCCGCACGGCAAATGAAATGTACGAGCATACAAAGAATGTGAATACATATTATTTTGCGGAGATTGCTGTGGAGGCCGATCATGACGGCAACATATACGAATGCCGCAAGCGGGGATTTGAAGCGCTGGAATCAAGCCCCGATTTTTTGCAGAATACCGTCAGAAAAGGCAGCTATGGCGAGGATTGGTCACTGCGTAAAGTCCTGCGCCGTTTTATCTGGCATGACCGTATCCACGCAAAAGCCATGTATCGAATGGCGATAAAAGTGTTCGGGGCGGAGCATGTGGTAAATCCGTTTTGCTTTTTTGATTGGAGAAGACTATGGACATTGAATTTGTAAATCCGGGCGTTGATTATATGATTCAGCGGATGATGGACTTTCAGACCGAAGCCGAATCAGCCTTTTGGTCTGAACCCCTATACCGTTTCTATCCGCAGCTTGATAAAGCCTATGCGATCAGTTTACCTTTCTCCGAAAGGAACGAATACATTGAGCGAACCATGCGAGCCGTTTATGCCAAGTCAGAAGATACGATCAATGAAAAGGCGGCTTTATATACTCGCCATTGGAACGCTTGTAAGCCGCAGATTACAGCAGCTTTATCGGATGCTTTTGGCGTGGATTGTGCCAACTTATTTAACGACATACGGTGCAATTTGAGCTTGAATCCTATTGAGCCGCGGTTTCTGAAAGAACGCTGTTATGATACTTTCTATCTGAACAGCGAAAGAGGCGCGATCGGTGGTGGAATACACGAGATCATACATTTTGTTTGGTTCCATGTATGGAATAGGTTGTTCGGAGACAGTTACGATGAATATGAGCGCCCATCACTCAAATGGATTTTGAGTGAAATGGTGGTTGAGTCTGTGATGAAGGATGAACGACTCAGTTCCATCAATCCCTACTTCCCCAGAGAGAACGGCGGCTGCATCTACCCCTATTTCTTCGATATGGTGGTGGATGGCAAAATGATTTTGGACACGCTGGACACCATGTACCAGAGTCAGAGTATCGAGGATTTTATGCGGAATAGTTATGCTTATTGCAAAGAGCACGAAGCAGCTATCAGAGCGCATATTCAGAATTCGGAGGGCGGTATCTTTGCCGGATCATAGAAATCGCAGGCGGCCGATACAGGTCAAATTTTTCGTAGATGAAAAGGACTTTGCTTGATAAAAGCAAAAATGACAGCACTGAAACTGTGTGCAGAGGTAGAAAAACAATGAACAAAGATATGTGCGTAGCCTGTGACGATGGAATTTTGAATATTCGTGTCGGCGCAATCATCATGAAGGATGGAAAGCTTTTGATGGTTGGCAATGACAGAGACTATCTCTACTCCGTTGGCGGCAGGGTAAAATTCGGTGAAACATCAGAAGAGGCTGTCGTCCGTGAGGTGTTGGAGGAAACAGGCGTTCAGATGGAAATTGATCGTCTTGGCTTTGTGCACGAAATCTATTTCTATGGCGATGCGCCTTCCAATCGGAACAAGCTGATTTACGAAATTTCTTTTTTCTTCTATATGAAAGTACCTGATACCTTTGCGCCGGTCAGCGAGAGTTTCATGGAAGGCAGCAGCAAAGAACACTTGGTGTGGGTTTCGCTGGACGAGGATATTCCGATGTATCCCCAATTTTTCAAAACAGAATTGAAAAATCCAACGAATATGATAAAGCATTTCACTACGGACGAGAGATCGCCGTCCGCTCCTCGAAGCGCCGGGAGGCAGCGTCCCAGTCGATAATGGCCAGCGCCGCCTCCATATAGTCGTCCCGCCGGTTTTCGTAGTCCGGCAAAAACGCATGCTCCCACAGGTCCATGTTGACCAGGGGCCACAGGGGCAGGGGCGTGTCCTGATTGGCGGTGCAGACGATCTGCAGGCCCCCGGAGCAGCACACCAGCCACACCCAGCCGCTGCCGAAGATGCTGGCAGCGGCGTTTTTCATGCTGCGGTGCAGCCCCTCCATGGAGCCGAAGCTGTGCTCAATCTCCGCCAGCAGCACCGGGGAGGGCTTGGTGGTCCGGGCCGGAGCCAGAGAGGAAAAATACAGCGTGTGGTTGTAGGTCCCCCCGCCATAGCGGCGCACCGCCTGGCCCAGCGCCCGGGGCAGCTGGCACCAGTGAAGCAGCAGACGCTCCAGAGGCCAGTCCTGGTACTGGAGCCACGGGGCCAGCGCGCCGTTGAGCCGGTCTACATAGGCGGCAAAAAACGCGTCATGATGCAGCCGCACAGAGGACCGGCCCAGGTTGGGCTCCAGGGCGGCAGGCGGATACGGAAGCGGCGGCAGAATAAAGGGATAGGTCATAGCATGCAGTTCCTTTCCAAAAATCTTCTCTTTCATCGTATGCCGCCGTTGACAAACCATGCCTTTTGGTGCAAACTGTAGTTGCCGCTCTGCGGCAGAGGAGGAACACATATGCGAAGAACAGACAGAGAGCGCGGCCAGGATTTCGCCTGGGACGTGCTGAAAAAAGCCCCCTACGCCACGCTGTCCATGACGGACCGTCAGGGTCGGCCCTATGCCGTGCCGGTGAACCAGGCGGTGGATGAGGAATACCATGTGGTGTATTTTCACTGCGCCGGAGCCGGAGAGAAGTGGGAGCTGCTGAAGGACGGTGCTCCCGTGTGCCTGACGGCGGTATCCCACGCCATGTCAGTGCCCAATGCCTTCACCATGGCCTATGCCAGCGCAGTGCTGCGGGGCCAGGCGGAGGTAGTGACGGATCAAGGCGAGTGGACACGGGCCATGCTCCAGCTGTGCTCCGCCTTCGATCCCAAGGGCATGGGCCGCTTTATGGAATGCGTGGAGAAGAACGGTCCGGCGACCCGGGTTATCCGGATCACCCCTCAGGAGCTTACCGGCAAGGAGAACACCGCCGTGGAGAAGCATCACCACCACCATCACGATTGAGGAAACGCCATGGCATGCTATATTTTCGGCGCAGGCAGCTTTTACGGTCTGACCGCCCGGCCCCAGGCCGGGGATTTTACCATTGCCGCCGACGGCGGCTGGCTGGCCTGCCGCAAGACTGAGGTCATTCCGGACCTGCTGCTGGGAGATTTTGACTCTCTGAGTGCGCAGCCGGATTTTCCCAATATCCTCCGGGTACCGGTGGAAAAGGACGACACAGACACCATGCTGGCCGTCAAGACCGGGCTGGAACGGGGTGAAACGGAATTCCATATCTACGGCGGCATGGGCGGCCGCCGGACGGACCATACCGTTGCCAATTTCCAGGCGCTATTGTATCTGGCCCGCCGGGGTGCACGGGGCTGGCTGTATGGCCAGGGTGAACGATACACTGCCATTTCCGGCGATTCCATCACATTTCCGGCCCGGGACCGGGGCATACTATCCGTGTTCTGTCTGGGGGCAGACGCCCAGGACGTCAGCATCCTGGGCGGGCAATATCCCCTGCACCACGCTGTGCTGACGGCGGATTTTCCCCTGGGCGTCAGCAACCACTTTGCGGGGCAGCCCATCACGGTGTCTGTTCGGGACGGCAGCCTGCTCATAGGCATCGTGGACGAATGACAATATATCGTCAAAAGCAAAAGAAAAAGAAAAAGAACATGATGAAGCAAACCGCCAACCGCCTGCTGGCCCTGCTGCTGGCAATAATGATGACCCTGTCCCTGGCAGCCTGCGGCAAGGCGCCCCAGACCGATATTACCGACGGCTCGGTATATGCCTTCCGGGTGGAAAAATAACCCCATGGGGCCTCCGAGGATCGGAGGCCCTCTTTTTCTGTGTTGCCAAGGCGGGCCCAACGTGGTACAATGATAGAGAACGGAAAGGGGGGCTGCTGCTATGCTGCTGGCCATTGATATCGGCAATTCCAATATCTCTGTGGGACTGTTCGACGAAAAGCGGGATCTGAAATTCCTGTCCTCCATCGACACCGACAGCCGCAAAACGGCGGATCAGATCAGCATCGATCTGATGAACATCTTTTCCCTGTATCGCTACGACCTGCGGGACGTCAGCGGGGCCATCTTTTCCAGCGTGGTGCCGCCCATCAACTTCATGATGGCCAAGGCTCTGACCCGGCTCCTGGGTAAGCCCCCGATGATCGTGGGACCCGGCGTGAAAACCGGGCTCAACATCCGCATGGAGATCCACAACCAGCTGGGCGCCGACCTGGTGGCAGGCGCGGTGGCGGCGCTGGACAAGTACCCCACACCCATCATTATGATCGACATGGGCACCGCCACCACCATTTCCTATATCTCCAGCAAGCGCAGCTATGAGGGCGGCCTGATGTTTCCCGGCGTGCGGCTGAGTCTGGACGCCCTGTCGGATCACACGGCCCAGCTGCCGGATATCTCTCTCCAGCATCCCAAGAGCCTCATCGGCAAAAACACTGAGGACTGCATGCGCTCCGGCATCGTCTACGGCACCGCCGGCATGCTGGACGGTGTCATTGACCGCATCCGCGAGCTTCTGCCCCAGGGAGAGACTCCTACCATCGTGGCCACCGGCAGCAATGCCCCCGTCATCGTCCGTTACTGCCGCAATAAGGTCCTGTATGACAAATATCTGCTGATGGAGGGCCTGTGGGACATCTATCAGAAAAATCATTAAAACACCGGAGGCAGTTTTATTTCCAACTGCTCCGGTGTTTTTTATCTTTTACGTTTCATTTTCGCGGGGGAACGCCGGGTGCGTACCGCTCAGAATCTGTCGGGTCATTTCTCGGGTGCGTGCCGCATACGCCGGATAGCTTTTCTCAAGGCGCTCCATGTGTACGGCCACCTTTTCCGCATCCCCCATCGCCGCATACAGAATAGCGGCCGCTGCATCTGCCCCAGGCTGCAAGGTGTACCTTTGTGCCTCTTTCCAGGCAGTCTCCGCAGCAGGATATTGGTGGAGCATGGTAAGGCAGGAGGTCAAATTGGTGTATGCGGAACCGAGCATGCGCTCATCCCTATCCTGATCCGGCATCTCCAGCAGGCAATCCACGGCGGTCTCATAATACCCCTTCGCCTCTTTGAATCGGGCGGACGCATGTGCGGCTTTTGCCAGCTTCAGATAAGGCAGATAAAACCGGTGGCCAATTTCTCCGGCTCTCTGGTACCATTGCAGCATTTGCTCCCGTGCACCGGCCATTTCAAAACAAAGCCCTGTTAAAAATGCCCAGGCCGCTCTGTCCTCGTCATAGGCGCAGAAAGGAGCCAGCTTTTTCAGAAGCTCCATCCCTTGCTTCACTTCCCGCCTGCTGATGTGATTCAGTGCGTCAATTAAGAGAACGCGTGCCTCCTGATTCTCATCAAACGCCGGCTCCAGGATCGGGCCGAATGCCTGCCGGTGCGTCTCCCAGCTCTGCCATAGGGCAAACGCAGCACCTTCAAAATCCGTAGACATACCCATACACCATCCCTTTTTTGCGCTGCCAAAAGCTTCTATGCTCTGTGACACATGGGGATACTTGATTTATGCCATTTATCAGCGCTGATACTCAAATTCCAGGTTGTACATGGACACAATGTCGCCGTCCTGGATGCCCATGCGCTCCAGCTGGTCAAACAGGCCGGACTGGCGCAGCATTTTGTCGAAATACATGCGGCTCTCGTAGTCGGAGAAGTTGATGTTGGCCATAAGGCGCTGAAGCCACGGGCCCTCCACCAGCCAGGTGTTGTCCTCCTGCTGGATGCTGAGAGGCTCGGAGGTGTCGATCTGAGGCGGCCGGGGCACATACTCCGGCTCATACACCGCCACCGGCGGCAGCTCCGCCAGACGGGCGGCGATCGCCTGCACCAGCTCACGGGTACCCTGGTGGGTGGCGGCGGACATAGCCATGAACGCATAGCCTGCCTCCTCCACATGGGCCCGGAAAGCGTCCAGCTGGGCAGGGTCTGCCAGCAGGTCCGTCTTGTTGGCCACCACGATCTGGGGCCGTGTGGCCAGCTCGGGGCTGTACTGCCGCAGCTCCTCATTGATGGCATCGAAATCGGCGATGGGGTCCCGGCCTTCGCTGCCGGACACATCCACCAGGTGGACCAGCAGACGGCAGCGGTCGATATGCCGCAGGAAATCGTGGCCCAGGCCTGCGCCCTCGCTGGCACCCTCAATGATGCCGGGGATATCCGCCATGACAAAGGACACGCCCTCGTCCACATACACCACGCCCAGGTTGGGATACAGGGTGGTAAAGTGGTAGTTGGCGATTTTGGGATGGGCCTTGGATACCACACTCAGAAGGGTGCTCTTTCCCACGTTGGGGAAGCCCACCAGGCCCACGTCCGCCAGCAGCTTCAGCTCCAGCACCACGTCGTGGCTCTCGCCGGGAAGGCCTGCCTTGGCAAAGCGGGGTACCTGGCGGGTAGGGGTGGCGAAGTGCTGGTTGCCCCAGCCGCCCCGACCGCCCTTGCACAGGACAAAGGGCTCGCTGTCGGACATGTCCTTGATGATCTCGCCGGTCTCTGCGTCCCGGATCAGGGTGCCCCGGGGAACACGGATGGTCAGGCTCTGGCCATCCTTGCCGCTTTTGCGGCCTCCCTGGCCGTCCACGCCGTTGCCGGCCACATATTTGCGCTTATAGCGGAAGTCCATCAGCGTGGACATGTTGTCGTCCACCCGGACGATGATGCTGCCGCCGTCGCCGCCGTCGCCGCCGTCAGGACCGCCTGCGGCAATATACTTTTCCCGGTGGAAGGCCACTGCGCCATTGCCGCCGTTACCGGCCCGGACGGTAATACGGGCCTTATCAATAAATCCGTTTGCCATATCGTTACCTCATTTGCAAAAATACGCCTTATTTTATCCATTTTACAGGAAAACAGCCGCCGCGTCAAGATAAAGCTCATACCGTGCTCCTGTACCAGCGCAAGGTGAATAATGCGCCGCCGGGACAGGCATTATCGGCGCGGATGGTGCCGTTCTGGGCCGAAAGCACCATCTGGGCCAGGGCCAGGCCAATGCCCACGCTGGCCGGAGCTGCATCCTTTCCCCGATAGAATCGCTCAAACAGCCGGGGCAGATCCTCTGCCCGGAAGCCCGGCCCGTCATCCCGAACGGTGATCTCCGTAAACAGCGCTGTCTCCCGGGCGGATACCCGGATGTAGGATGCCGCGTGCTCCATACAGTTTTTCAGCACGTTTCCCAGGGCCTCGGCGCTCCAGGCGGCGTCGCCGGTGAAGCACTCCTCTCCTGCCGCCGTTTCCAGGGTAATGCCCCGCAGCTCCATAGGAACCGCCAGAGGCTGGACCGCCCGCCGGATGATGTCCGCCGCCCGGCAGGACTCCCCCCGGAACGACACTGCTCCCGCGTCAATGCGGGACATTTTCAAAAGTGTCTCCACCAGCCACTCCATGCGGGTCACCAGCCGCCGCAGCTCCTGCAGAAGTGCCCGGCGCTCCTGTTCCGGCAGCCCCTCCCGTCCCAGCATGGACAGCGTCAGATTGATGGCTGTCAAAGGCGTCCGCAGCTGGTGGGAGATGTCCGCCATGGCATCCGCCAGCTGCATGCGTTCCCGATGCTGGCTGTCCGCCGCCTGCCGCAGCCGGACAGTCATTTTCCGGATCTCGCTGGACAGGATGGCAAGCTCTCCCTCGTCGCAGGCGGCGATGATCTGGCTGTCCAACCCATGGAGTACCCGGTCGATGTCCTGACTCATGTCCGCCAGCGCCCGGTACCGCCGCCGGGCGGATACCAGATACACCGCCGCAGACGCCGCCCCGGACGCCAGCAGCAGCCCGGCGCAGCAAGGGCCCGCCATAGCCCAGCCCACGGCGCAAAGAGCCGCCGTGATCCCCGTCAGGAGCAGCAGCCCCCGCCGAACCTCCCGATTCCGCAGCAGTCTCATAGCTCCACCCGATATCCCAGACCCCGGACGGTGCGGATGATCTGCGGCGCGGCGGGGTCCGTCTCGATCTTCTCCCGCAGACGCTTGATATATACCGTCAGGGTGTTGTCATTGACAAAATCCCCGGCCACGTCCCAGATCTCCTCCAGTAGGCGGCTGCGGGACAGAACCTTTCCCCGGTTGTTGACGAATACCAGCAGCAGCCGGTATTCCAGGGCCGTCAGATATACGTCCGCCCCGTTTTTCGTCACCTGGCCCCGCTCGATGTCCGCCTGGACATCGCCCAGGGTCACCACTGCCTTGTCCCTGCCGCACCGGCGCAGGACGCTGCGGATTCGGGACACCAGCTCCCGGGGCCGGAAGGGCTTGGCCACATAGTCGTCAGCCCCCATGTCAAAGCCGGATACTACGGTGCTCTCGTCGCTGGAGGCCGTCAGAAAGATCACCGGCAGGTGCCGGGCCCGGGCGGCGGCGCACACGCCGAAGCCGGAGCCGTCCGCCAGCTGCAAGTCCACCAGAGCCAGGTCAAACCGCTCCCGTTCCAGGGCCTCCCGGGCGGAGCGCTCCCCTGCCGCCGCCGTCACGGCGAAGCCCTCCTCCCGCAAAAAATCCGTCAGCAGACGGACAATGGCGTCGTCATCCTCCGCCAGCAGTATTCTGTGCATCTGTGCTCCCTCCTTATCGGGTCCAGTATACCAGGCCGCTTCGCTTCCGTCTGTGACAAAAATGTCACCGGCCTGCGCCGCCCTCCGCCGGCAGGCCCCGGCACAGCCGAATTTCCGCCGGTGAAAGTGTATCCGGCTTTTTGATTCAAGTATACCGCAGCCCCAACGGATTTGCAACGGGCGCCGTCCTTTTTTGACAAGCTGAAATGACAGGGGCGATTCACGCCCCTGTCATTTCTTCAGCCCGCCGCCTCCAGCATGTGCTCCAGAAGAATGCCATAGCCCTGAGTGGGGTCGTTCACCAGAACATGCGTTACAGCGCCTACAAATTTACCGTTCTGGATAATGGGACTGCCGCTCATGGCTGTGTCAAGATAGGGACAACATTTTTTTGAAATATCTTTTATATGGCTTGCTCTTCAAAGCGGATTTCGGGGAATCCCACGAATCCGGAAAGCTCGTCCGAGAAATTCCACTCGATACGGATGCTTTTGTCCGGTCGAACGACAATTCTTTTAATAAGTTCCTTTGCAAGCTCCGGTGTCAGTTTTATCAGTCCCTGATACGGCGCAATCTTTTCGACAGCTAAAATTTGGTCGGTGCTCATGCGGATTTTTTCTTTCAGCAATGCCTGCTTTTGCTCCGTCATGACATACTGTGCCTTGCGTTCTTCCTCTCGTGCGGACAGCGAGTTCTTTTCCAAGGCATATTCTTCCTTCGTAATATTTCCGCAAGCGTACCGCTCGTAGAGCGCCATCTTATCCGCTTGAATACGGTCTATCTGTCTGTGTAACGATTGGCATTCACTCCGGAGTATCTGATCGCTGGATTTTGCGGAATTGCTCTCTCTTTTGATCGTTTGTACTTTCGCATCCAAAAGACTGCACTGTGTTGCGATGGCTCGTAAAGCAATCTGCTCAAGCTGATCGTTATTTATGCGCACGCTTTTGCAATCCGTTTTTGGATTGTAACGGTGCATAGAGCACAGCCATGTTTTGTTTTTTTCCTTTCCCTTGCTTAGTCGGTTTCCGCAGCAGCCGCATATGAGCAATGAAGTGAATGAGTTATTTGACCGTGCGCTTCGGCTCTTTTTTACTGATTTTATAACAGTTAAAGCCTGATCATACTGTTCACGACTGACAATCGCCTCGTGCGTATTCGGGATAACCTGCTGCAGTTCTGGCGGCACCTGCTTTACATGATCGCTGCCGACACGTACAACATGTGACTTAAACGGCACGGTATCCCCGGTGTAAATGCGATTGGATAGTATATTCCGAACCGATTCATAGCTCCACGAGGAACGAGCTTTATATTTTCCTCTGATATCGGCAAGGTATACGGATGGCGTCGGTATTGATGCTGCATTCAGCCTTTGCGCGATACCTGTTACGGTAATCCCTCCTGCGGCCCATTCAAATATCTGCCTGACTATCTGTGCAGCCGGTTTGTCAACCACAATGGTGTTTCGCACTTCACCCTTCTTATAGCCATAAGGAGCCGTTCCGTAAACAAATTCACCGCTCAGCTTTTTCAGATCAACAGCACTTTTGATTTTCCTTGAAATATCTTTGGAGTACATTTGGTTGATCAGGTTGCGTATTGCCAGTTCAAGTCCGCCGGTCGATTCTCCGAGCTCCAAACTATCAAACTGATCGTTTATGGATATAAATCGGACATTGTAAACCGGAAAAATAAATTCAAGATAATGTCCGGCTTCCAAATAGCTGCGAGCAAATCGAGAAAAATCACGCACAATAATCGTCCGCACTTTTCCGGATTCGACCAACTTTATCAGACGATTCATTCCGGGACGATTCATCGTTGTCCCGCTGTAGCCGTCATCTATGATTTCCGAAAGTCGATCAACTGAGAACCCATTGCGATTCAGATACTGTTTGATACATGTGCGCTGCGACTGAATGCTGCAGCTTTCATCTATGCTGCCGTCTTCGACATCGCCGTCTTCCTTTGATAATCTCAAATACGAAATATCCATTCGCTCATCCAACCTGACGCACCTCCTCCACACAATTCCGCAGCTCGGTAATCGACTTATACGGATCACTGAAATTGAAAACAATGGTGATGCTCCGGTTGCTATGAACCTGAATCTCCTTTATAAGCAGTCTCAGGATTTCCGGCGTAAGAGCCGGCAGGGATTGATACTCCTTCATATTACATATCCATTCCTGCGTAACAGTTATTTTTTTCTGCACTGCATTCCTTCTGGCTGCTGCCGCTTCTTCCGCATCCAAAAGCTCCTTCAGCTGCTGAGAATACCTTGCCTTCATATACCCATACTCATTCCGATCAATCATTTGCTCGGTTAAATCGGTAAGAAGCCGTTCCATTCTATTCTCTACCTTTTGCCGCTTCGCAGATATGCTTTCAGCGGTTTCTGCCGCTTCTGTAAAAACCCGCTTGGTTTCTGGAGAATTCTTGATACTTGCAACAAGCTGCTCAATATCAACAGCCACCTTTGTTTGCTGATCGATCGCATTCTTGACCACAGCATAAATCTGTTCCTGCCTGACATAGTGGCTTGTACAGCGTGTGTGCCCAGAATACCGATAGGTGTTGCAATCATAAAAAATGCGGCTCGGGGTATTCGCACCAACCCGTGCGCAGCCTTTGCTGGCTGACATGAGGCTGCGACAATCGGTACAATAAACCAATCCCCGGAACAAATCTCTGTAATCTTCTTCTGCACCATTCCGTTGAACATAGCGCTTTCTCTTTTCAAGCTCCTCAAAGTTTACCTTCTGAACCTGTTCAAATAATTCTTTAGACACAAGCGCCGGATGTGCATTTTCAATGATTTTCCACTCATCCTCCGGACGCCGTTTTTTATCGAGGCCAACCTTGCTCCGCATTGCCTTACCGTGAACGCGGCAGCCGATATATGCTGCGTCCTGCGTGATTTTTCGCACAGTACCTGGTATCCACAATGCGTCCTTATACTTTTCCGCCATGGTCACACCACGCTCATAACGAATTTTTCCAGGGCATGGAATCCTTTCTGAATTCAATTCACGGCATATACCGTTAAAGCTGGCTCTGTCAGCCCGCATTTGAAAAATCCGCAAAACAACCGGGGCTGTCTCCTCGTCGACCTGAAATGTGTTGTTTTCCGGATCTCTGATGTATCCGTATGGAATGCTGCCTGCAGACGGCAGGTATTCACCGCTGTCCATTTTGGCATGTATAGACGAGCGGATTTTTTGGGAGATATCCTTGACATAGTAGTCATTCATCACCATTTTCAGCGGAAGCGTCAAGGCCGACGAGTCGGCGTTCGGTTCGGAACTATCATACCCGTCGTTCACACAAATCAGCCGCACCCCCATTTCCGGAAATATGCGTTCAACAAAATTGCTCGTCATTACAAAATGGCGTCCCAATCTGGAAATATCCTTCACAATGATGCAGTTGATCCTGCCGGATTTTATATCCTCAAACATTCTCTTGAAGTCAGGACGTTCAAAATTCATTCCCGTGCAGCCATGGTCCGAGTACGTGTCAACAAGCACAATGTCCGGCTTGTCAGCAAGAAAACGATTGCCGATTTTCTTTTGGTTGCCGATTGAGTTTTGCTCCGTGTCATCTCCATCTTCTACGGAAAGACGACCGTAAAGTCCGGCATTCCACATCTTATTTTTTGTGTCAGATATTATCAGAGCGTTATTTGCCCGACTTTTTCGTGCCATTTCAGCCCACCTCCTTCTGCTGAAGAATTTCCTTATAATACGCCAGTTCATTCCTGAAATTAAAATCAATTCGGATATGCTTATTCTCATAAACATAGATTTTATCGACAAGGGTAACGACAGCCTCTCTTGAAAGCGCTGTAATACCCTTGAATTTTGCAATAGATGCCATCCAATCCCGTGGCGTGGTATTTGTCAGCGATTTCTCTCTGTCGGCAGATAACTGTCGGATTATATTCTCAGTTTCCTCGATCATACCGGTATATTTGTTCCGCATTTTCTCATATTCATCCCGATCGATTAGATCGTCGTTGAGGGCTTCATATAATTTCATGCGAAAATTGCAGTACCGGTCGAGTTCGCTGTTTTTCTGAGCAATCGCCAGATCCAAGCGCCTGATATGGGCATTTTCAATTTTGCTTTTTCCCATTGCATTCAGCAGCTCATCGGTGTCTAAAATGATATCAATCTGTTTGGTAATTGCCCGTAAAACAGTCTGCTCTAATTTGCTCTGTTCAAAGCTATGGCTGCTGCAGCCGTTTCCTCTTTTGTTGGCTGAGCAAACATAATAACGGAATGTTTTATTCCCGCGTCTCACTGTCCTGCGCAGCATAGAGGCCTTACAATCAGCACAGAATACCATGCCGGACAGTGGATATACGATATCGTTTTGAGGCGCTGTACGGGTATCCCGTTCCAGCATACGCTGCACAATCATAAAGGTCAGAGGGTCAATAATCGGATCATGGTTATTCTCTACGACAACCCAATCCTTTTCTTCACGCATCCTCATCGTTTTGATTTTATAATTCGGCGTTCCACGTTTGCCTTGAACCAGTTTTCCGGTGTAAATCGGGTTTGACAGTATCCTGCTGACTGACACAGCAGACCAATGCGATTCAGATGAGGTCCTGAAGCCTGTTTTGTACTTCAGTCCCTGGCTTTTTTTATAGTCTGCCGGCGAAAGAACCTTTTCGTTATTCAGGAAATCTGCTATCGCTTGCTGATTATATCCTTGAAATTTCAATGAAAAAATGCCCCTGACAACCTCGGCTGCATAATCGTCCACAACAAGCTTATGCTTATCATCGGGAGATTTACAGTACCCATAGTTGGCAAAGGCACCCAAAAACTCGCCATTGCCACGCTGAATCTGAAACTGCTTTCGCAATTTCTTTGATAACTCGCGGCAATAGGCCTCATTCATTATATTTTTTACCGGAATAATGATATCGTCACCGGCACGACTGTTTTCACTGTCTACGTCATCATTGATGGCAATAAAGCGCACACCAAAAGACGGGAAGATCATTTCAAGATACTTTCCCGTTTCAATATACTCTCTCCCCAGTCTGGAAAGATCTTTAACAATAACGCAATTTACTCTTTTTGATTGTATTGCATTTAGCACACTACGAAAACCAGGGCGGTCAAAGTTCGTCCCGGTATAGCCGTCATCCTGTGCTTCTTCAATCAAATGAATATTGGGGTTATTTTGAAGAAATGAGCGAATCAGCTTGCGCTGATTCGCAATACTGTCACTTTCACGCCTTGCACCGTCATCCTTTGACAGACGATAGTATGCAATAGCATCATATTGTTCCGAATCGAGCGTTGTCTGCCCGTCAAAATAAAGCGCCATAACAAACCTCCTGCGTATTTCAGGAAATTTGTTTCCGGTGCCTGTCCGGATGGATGACCGTCCATCCACATTGACCATTTTTATTATGCATTAAGAATGTGCATTTGTCAATGAAATCGCACACACTACCACAATTTTCCTGATGTGCGATCCATACTGTTTGCGTAAGCTAAAAGCCTGTCTTGCAGGCTTATTTCAGTATCTGTATAGCCGATTTCCACTACAATACCATCGTCTAAATAACAGTATGGATTGCCGATTTGAGCAACATAGTCCCGTATTCTCTCCTTGCGAGGAATTGACGTGTCGATTACCACATTCTTTATCTCTCTGAGTGAAGAACGTTCCGCATTGGAATCTGTAAACTCATTCATCTGTCTGCTCCTTTCTTTCGTAAGTAATTATTGCCATTTTCGCTTTTTCTATTCAAATATTGAGATTTTAATGTCCACCGGCGCCTGCGGCGAACAGGTCCACAGATATTTCATCTCCCCGCCCTCCTTATGGCCGGGCCGCGAGTTACGGGCGTATCATTGTCCCAGCTGCGCTTCATGGAGAAATGCAGGGGCCACCCGCATACTATTATGGTTCCGGCTGCCGATCAGGCGGATAGTCGCTCGGCGAAGCCGGAATGTACCGGTTCCGGACTATTTAATTTTCAAAAAACTTGTAAGCACGGGGGATATCTTACGCAGGTAAAAAGAAAAGTCACAGCGGTAATACAGGATATCTGCATTGCCACTGTGATACGCGCACTGGAAAATGTGCCAGGTGTGTGATATAATGAGATTAAGAAATCGGGATTTATGGAGGATGTAAGTATGCTAAACAACATAGAGTTCGACCTTTGGGCTGATGGCTATGACAAAACTGTCGGCATTTCTGATGAGGAAAACACATACCCTTTTGCCGGTTATAAAAAGGTACTTGGGTTCATTTTTCAGACCATAATGAGAGCTGAAAATGCCGTTGTGCTGGATATTGGATTCGGAACAGGCACATTAACGGCAAAACTATACGAGCGAGGCTGTTCCATTTATGGGCAGGACTTTTCATCAAGAATGATTGCGTTGGCATCTGAGAAATGCCCAAATGCGCATTTATATCAAGGGGACTTTTCAAAAGGGCTTGTCGAACCATTGCGTAACTTTCGTTATGATTATATTGTTGCGACATACTCTCTGCATCATTTGACGGATGCGCAAAAGAGCGACTTCCTTTTAGACTTGCGTAACTACTTGAAAGAAAACGGTAAAATTATAATCGGCGATGTTGCCTTTGAAACACGAAATGATTTAGAACAGTGTAAATTGAAGGCAGGAGACATATGGGATAATGATGAAATCTACTTTGTCGTTGAGGAACTGAGAAAAGATTTTCCAGACCTTTCATTTACGCAAATGTCCGATTGCGCAGGCGTCCTGATTTTGGACTGACAAATTCCAGTTTAACGAACAGGAGATGATGAACACATGAGAATCCTATATGAACTATCTTGGCTATGGGAAACGCTGGGCATTGCACTTGTGGCTGCGGCTGTCTGCATGGCTTGCGCCGCGCTGATTGGCAAGGCGGTGAAGAAGAAACTCAGCAAAAAGTTGTTAGCAGTCATAGGGGCTGCGGCATTTGTGGGCGCGATTCTGGCGGTCATTCTGATCGCCCGGACGCCGATGCCGCTTTGATAGGACGGAGAACTTGATGGGCAGCGCATAAGCTCCTGCTTTTATACATTGCGGGAAGGAGGACAGCCGAAAATGAAAGACAAAACCTATATCGCAATCGACCTGAAATCCTTCTACGCCTCCGTGGAGTGCCGGGAACGCGGCTTAGATCCTCTGGACACAAATCTTGTCGTTGCGGATGAGAGCAGGACTGATAAGACCATCTGTCTTGCCGTTACTCCCTCCCTCAAAAGCTACGGTATCTCCGGACGCGGGCGGCTGTTTGAAGTCAAGCAGCGGGTGAAGGAAGCAAATGCCGGACGGCAGCACGACGCGCCGGGACACAGACTGGACGGCACATCACACTTCTTCTCGGAGCTGCAAACAAACCCGTCTCTGGCGATTGACTTCATCATCGCGCCGCCTCGGATGGCGTATTACATGGAGTACAGCACCCGCATCTATCAGGTTTACCTCAAGTATATCGCGCCGGAGGACATCGTAGTCTACTCCATCGACGAGGTGTTCCTGGACGTGACGGACTACCTGAACACCTACCAGCTCTCGGCCCATGACCTCACCATGAAGATCATCCTCGATGTGCTGGAAACGACCGGCATCACGGCAACCGCTGGGATCGGGACGAACCTCTTTCTCTGCAAGGTGGCAATGGACATTGTGGCGAAACACATCCCCGCCGACAAGAACGGCGTCCGAATAGCCGAACTGGATGAAATGAAGTTCCGGCGTGAGCTTTGGACGCATCAGCCTCTCACGGACTTCTGGCGCGTGGGTCGGGGCATTGCCAAGAAACTTGAGCAGAACGGGATGTTCACCATGGGCGATGTTGCCCTCTGTTCAGAGCGGAACGAGGACTTGCTTTACAAGCTGTTCGGCAAGAATGCGGAACTACTCATTGACCATGCGTGGGGCTGGGAGCCTACGACCATTAAAGCAATCAAGGCATACCGCCCCAGCTCCAACAGCCTCAGCTCCGGTCAGGTATTGCACTGTCCCTACGAGCCGCAGAAGGCGAAGTTGGTTGTGCGGGAAATGACGGACTTGCTTGTGCTGGATTTGGTGGACAAGGGGCTTGTCACCGACCAAATGGTTCTCACAGTTGGCTACGACATTGAGAACCTAACCGATCCGGCACGACGGGCAAAGTATCACGGCGCAGTTGAGACAGATCATTATGGGAGGCAGATTCCGAAACAGGCGCACGGCTCTATCAACCTCGACGGTCACACATCCTCTACCCGCAAAATAATGTGTGCTGTGTCAGAGCTGTTTGACCGGATCGTGGACAAGAATCTGCTTGTCCGCCGTATGTATGTTGTGGCGAATCATGTCCTGCCGGAAACCGATGCACCGAAGAAAAACGACGGCTCTGTCCAGCTTGACCTTTTCACTGACTATGCCGCAGAAGAGGAAAAACAGAAAGCCGAGGATGCTGCATTGGAGCGCGAGAGAAAAATCCAGAAGGCAGCTCTCGCCATCAAGAAGAAGTACGGAAAGAACGCCATCCTCAAAGCGATGAATCTTGAAGAAGGCGCAACCGCGAAAGACCGCAATGCGCAGATCGGCGGGCATAAGGCATAAAGGATCAAACAAATCGGAATTTGCGGAGGTCAAATATGGTGTTCAAAGAAATAGTTGATGGTAAGATGCTTTATATGGACTTATTGTTGCTGGCAGATGAGCAGGAAGATATGATTCACCGCTATCTTGAAAAGGGAACCATGTATGTACTTGATGATAATGGCGTGAAAGCAGAGTGTATCGTTACCGACGAGGGAAACGCGATTCTTGAAATCAAGAATATTGCTGTAAAGCCAGAATATCAGGGCTGCGGTTACGGAAAAGCCCTAATTAACTTCTTAATTCACCGATATACAGGGAAATACTCTATTATGCAAGTAGGGACAGGAGATAGTGCGTTGACTGTTCCGTTTTATGAGAAATGCGGTTTTACACGCTCTCATTGCATCCCTAATTTCTTTACTGACCATTATGACCATCCGATATTTGAGTGTGGCGTTCAACTTGTTGACATGATATATTTGCAAAGGCAGTTATAAATCCCCGGTTACATGGAAGGGAGATGCAGAATACACATGAACAATCGATACGACGAGATTATCAATCTCCCTCACCACGTCTCCAAGACGCGACCGCAGATGCCGATGTCAGATCGAGCAGCGCAGTTTGCGCCCTTCGCAGCACTCACCGGCTACGACTCCGCCATCAAGGAAACCGGACGTCTGACCAACGAAAGGATTGAGCTTGACGAGGAAGCTCTGACTGCATTGGACAGGAAGTATCAGCTTCTCATGGATGTTTTTGATGACGCGCCGGAAGTCACCATTACCTACTTCCAGCCCGATGAGTGGAAGGCTGGCGGAAAATATGTATCAGCAACCGGCGCGGTCAAAAAGGTCGATGATTTTGAGCGGCAAATTACCATGCGGGACGGCACAAGGATTCCGATGGATGACGTTCTGAGTATTGACGGAGAGCTGTTCTCATCGCTGGAATAATGTCGCTTGCCATGCGGCCAAACGAAGTGAATACCGAAGTACAATATGACTGTAAGGTGAGACTCCAAGCGAAAGCGCACAATAATCACCCGCCTGGAACCCCGGCATAAACTTACAATGCGGTGCAGCCTCTTGAAAGGCAGCACCGCATTTCCTATTTATCATCCTCCAGCATACGATATCCGACGCCAAGCTCGTTGATGATATAGCGCTTTTCGCCGGGCGTCACGCCCATTTTCTTTCGGATATTCTTCATGTTGACTTGCAGCTTTTTGACGCTGCCATAATCCGAATATCCCCAGACCGTGCGGATGATTGCAGCATAAGTCAGCACCTTTCCGGCATGGATAGAGAGATAGGCCATGATGTTGTATTCGGTCTGGGTCAGGTCGATCTCGTCTTTGCCGACAAAGACCTGCCGTGTATCGTAATCGATCAGCAAGTCCTGAAGGCGGAATTTCCCGCCAGGGGTACTTTCATTCTCTTCGCTGTGCCGATGGCTGCGGAGAACGGCGCGGATACGGGCCAGCAATTCCTCCGTGCCAAAGGGCTTCGTAATATAATCATTCGCCCCCAGATCCAGCGCTTCCACCTTGTCCCTCTCGTTGGAACGGGCGGAGAGCACAATGATGGGCACGGTATCCGCCTTTCGCACCTCTTGAATCAGACTCATGCCATCCCGATCCGGCAGGCCGAGATCCAGAACGATGAGGTCCGGTCGATGAGATGCGTACATCATCATGCCGAGCGCACAGGTCTCCGCACAGAGCACCTGATAGTCACTGGTTTCCAGATTGGCTTTGATAAAGCTTCGGATGTTGGCTTCATCCTCTACGATCAGGATCTTGAATTTGTTATTGCCCATCGTCCTCACCCCCTCTTTCCAGAGCAAAACGGAATACCGCACCGCCGCCACTTCTGTTTTCTGCGGTAATGTCACTGCCGTGAGCCTTGACGATGGCGGCGCACACAGATAGTCCGATTCCCATATTGCGGCGTGTCCCGTCCACCGGTGCGGCGGACTTTTCATAGCTGCCGGTAAAGATCTTTTGAAGCGCATCCTCCGGGAGTCCGCAGCCGTTGTCGGCGACCTCAAATACCGCCTTGTCTCCCACGAGAGAAACGGAAATCGTCAGCTCCGTCATGCCTTTTGCGTGAAATACAGCGTTTTCCAGAAGATTCAGCAGCACCTGCTCAATAAGGAGCGAGTCCATGGGAATGTCCACAAACTCGTCCGGTATCTGTGTGATGACCTTCTGATTCGGATGCTTTTTGGAAAACTTCATGAGAACCGAGTCGATCAGCTCATCCAGAACGGTGGGCGTTTTCACGACCTCCACCTTCGCGCCGTCGATCCTTGTGACAGACAGGAGATTTTCCACCATGCGGATGAGCCATTCGCTGTCCTCCTGAATTTCTCCCAGCAGCTTGAGCTGCTGCTCCTTTGGCAGCGCGTCATACTTGGAGATCAGTGTAGAGGATGACCCGTATATGGAGGTAAGGGGCGTGCGCAGATCATGGGAGATCGCCCGCAGCAAATTGCCCCGCATTCGCTCTTTTTCATTCTCTGAGCGCAGCTTCTCCTGATCGCGGATACGAATGTTCAGCGTACTGGTGGAAACGGCAACGACCAGCATGATGACGGCAGACAGGATGCTTTCCTCCACGAAAAAGTCAAAGGCATAGTACGGATAGGTGAAGGCGAAATTCACCGCAAACACGCTGACGATGGCCGAAATGATACCATAGCAATACCCATGCGTTTTCAGCGAGATCAAAAATACGCCGAACACAAAGATCATAGGTACCAGCGTCTGCGTGGTAAAGAGCTTCTGAATCAGCCAATTGACGGCAAATGCGCTGCAAAAAATAAGGATCGAAAATAGAATATCCTTTTGTCGCTGTCGATTCTTCATCATGCTTCTCCTGAACGATATTGCGGCATTATGATACCATGCAGCGAAGCAGAATGGCATCATGCGCCATGTTTTTCGGTTCCGGGCGAAGCCCGGGAGAAAAACGGCTTAAATCCGTGTATAATAACTGCTGGCCGTTATTATACCGCATAAGCGGAAACGCTTCAAGATTTCTCACAGGACGATATTGCCCCGCACCCGTTTCTTTACCGAATCTACACCGGAGAAATGCTATGATATAAGCACACAGCAAAAAGGAGGAAGAAGTCCGTGGAAAACGACAGCAGCGACGACAACGGTAACCGCCCTTATATGGCCTGTTCATGTGTGGCATATCTACGCCCTTTGCTGCGGTATCGGGTATAGATATGTCTTTTTTGCATAAAACAATAATATGAACAGGAAATAAAGGAGTTTTATATGAATTATTTGGGAAGCATTTTCGCAATGGTGGTCTGCATCGCCATGTCCGCCTATTTCAGCGCCACAGAAACGGCGTTCTCGTCCCTGAATAAGACCCGCCTCAAGGTGTTGGCGGACAACGGAAACAAGAGGGCAGCGCTGGCACTCAAGCTGTCCAATGATTATGACAAGCTGATCTCCACCATCCTGATCGGCAACAATATCGTGAATATCATGGTGGCGTCCATCGGCACACTTCTGTTCGTCGGGCTTTACGGCGACATCGGCGCGACGGTTTCTACGGTCGTCGTAACAATCGTTGTTTTGATTTTCGGTGAGATCACCCCCAAGAGTGTTGCAAAGGACACCCCTGAGCGCTTTGCTTTGTTCAGTGCCCCGTTTATCCGCCTTTGGATTTTGGTCCTGACGCCGCTGAATTTTCTGTTTTCCCAGTGGAAAAAGCTGGTGTCCCGTTTCTTCAAGACGGATGACAACGCAAAAATGTCCCACGAGGAGCTGCTTCTTTTCATGGAGGATGTGGAGCAGGACGGCGGCATTGACGAAAACGAGGGTGAGCTGCTGCGCAATGCTCTTGAGTTCCGCGACCTGACGGCGGCTGAAATTCTGACCCATCGAATGGACCTGGAGGCCGTGGACATCGGCGAGAGCCATGAGGAAATTGCCAGAGCCTTTACACAGTCCCGCTTTTCCCGCCTGCTGGTCTACCGGGATACCATCGATCAGATCGTCGGCGTTCTTCATCAGAAGGACTTCTATATCAACGGCAAGATGACGGATCAGCCCATTGCGGAGATCATGACGGAGCCGCTGTTCGTCTATCAGCACACAAAGATCCGGGATATTTTGAAAATGCTCCAGCATCAGAAGTCCCATGTCGCCGTCGTTGTAGACGATTTCGGCGGAACGCTTGGCATTGTTACGATGGAGGATATCCTGGAAGAACTGGTTGGTGAAATTTGGGACGAACACGACGAGGTGGAAGAGGATTTTGAAAAGCTGGACGAGAATACCTACCGCGTGGACTGCTCCGCCAGCGTGGAGGATTTTATGGAATTCTTTGACGTCAAGCTGGAATCGGACAGTGTTTCCGTCGGCGGCTGGGTCATGGAGCAGCTGAATAGAGTCCCCGGTAAGGGTGATTCCTTTGCTGTGCAGAATTTGGAGATCACGGTTTCCGAGCTGAGCGCGTACAGAGTGTCGTCCATTACCGTCAAGCAATGTGACCCCATTTTAGAATGTGCGCAATAACAGTGTGGAGGGAATATGGCGAAAAAAACACAGGGTACTGACACCAAGCGGCACGATATTGCCGTCCCGCCGGAAAACAGACAGCCCGACAAAAGTATTGCCCGATACATCATTCGTGCATTGCTGCTGATGATTCTTTTTGCTTGGGCTTTAATGAACCTCGATGCCGTAATGAAATTTCTCGGAAAAGTGATCTCGCTGTTCTCGCCGTTTCTGATTGGCGGAGGTATCGCTTTTCTGATCAATGTTGTCCTTAACCCACTTGAACGCTGCTGGAACAGAGTGTGCAAAAAGGCCCCTATAAAGCTGGCAAGACCCGTTTGCCTCACTTTAAGCGCTGTTCTTGTGTTTGGGATTTTGTTTGCCGTAGTGTTTATGATGATTCCGAGTCTGCGGGAGTCCGGCGGCGAGTTTATTCAGAACATTCCGATTTATGTTGATGAAATTGGGGGCTGGTGGGCAGATACTGTTCACTTTGCAGCAAAGTACAACATCGTTTTGCCGGAATATGCAATCGACTCCGATCTGCTGATTGAGAAAATTACGGCCTTTATCAACGACGAAGGCAGCGGAATCATTACAGTAACATGGGGCGCGGCTACATCCATCCTTTCCGGCTTGGTTGACGTGCTTTTGGCGTTTGTTTTTGCGTTGTATCTGCTGGCAAAAAAAGAAGTGGTTGCAGCCCACTTAAAAAAACTGATCACAACGGTGCTTCCACAAACGGGGGCAAAGCGGCTTCTGAGCATCGCTTCGCTGACGAATCAAACCTTTACCAACTTTGTCAGCGGACAGCTTACCGAGGCCGTCATTATTGGAGTCCTCTGCTTCCTTGGAATGCTGATTCTGAGGATCCCCTATGCCGGTGCCGTTTCCGCATTTGTTGCCGTTACCGCGTTGGTGCCGATCTTCGGCGCATGGCTCGGCGGCGGTCTTGGCACATTTCTGATTCTGTTGGCAGAACCCATCAAAGCGGTGTGGTTCATTGTTTATCTGCTGATTCTACAACAGGTAGAGGGCAATCTGATTTATCCAAAAGTTGTTGGAAAATCGGTGGGCCTGCCCGGACTGCTTGTGCTGATGGCTGTCACGATTGGAGGCGGGGCGTTTGGTGTCTTGGGAATGCTTTTCAGCGTTCCGGTCTGTGCGGTGCTATATAGTCTCTATCTGGAGTTCATGCAGAAATCAGACGCCGGGAGTTGAATCTTTCACGATTTATTGCCTTTGAAAAAAGAAATATGGCAGCTATCAAATAGCCGGACACATAGACACAGAGCCGATAACCCGTAGCCGAGAGGTCAACGGTTTATCGGCTCTATTCCTTTGATAGCAGCTGCGCTGGCGAACACAGCAAGCCCGTTATTTTCGGCCCCGCGGCGCAGAACGGCGGTTTTGAAATATTGCATTTCAAGGCACACCTGGCAGATGCGTTTTGCACCACTCGGCGGTTGCATCCGGCAACTCGGAGATCACAATTTGGCAATCGTCCAATTTCTGCATCAGCACTCGCTCCATGGTGTGCGCATGGATGCAGCTCCGAATGTCCAGAACGATTTTTTCATCATTCATCATTGCCTTTCCGAATTAAAACAATTGCCAAAACACCCCCACCAATCACCGCTGCGGCAATAACGGCGACGATCCACCACGGAAAAGAAAACCTCTCGCTCTCCATGGGAGAATTATGCTCTGTATTTTTTTCGTGGTCATCTTTTAGATCGGTACTCATGTCTTTTTCCGGCTCAACGCTGCTTTTTTCATCATTGTCGCCTTCAAGACTTCCGCTGTATTTTACCGGCTCTGTCATAGTTGCCTTACAGACAAGGCAGCTATAGGTCTTTTCCCCATCGGCTTTTGGAGTAGGTTCCCTGGTTATTGTTCCCGCATCCCAATTATGTCCCACCGCAGGCACCTCTGCCCGTTCGGTAACGCCGCAGTCGCATTCCCGCGTCTTAATACCAGACTCCTCGCAGGTTGGCTCCGTAGTTACCATCCACTGGCCAAAGCTGTGGATATGGACAGGGTTGTTTTCATAGAATTCCACCCGGATCAAGCGGCTGTATGTGGGCTCACTCTCTGCACCTCCCGCCACATTCCACGCAGCATAGCAGTACCATTTCACGCCCAACTCCTCCGGCACCTGATAGCTGTCTCCCTCTGCGTAGTCAATGGCGCGAATCATCGCCATGTTTTCTATATCCGTGACATACCACTGATATTTCAGTGTACCGCCGTCGGACGCACTGGCATTGGTATACAAAGTGATCCCACTGCCGCCGATATAGCTATAGCAATCCGGCATTTCCGCCTCAATCACAGGCTTCGCCGGGCCCGACGCCCAGGCTGCGGTGACCGTTACTCCCACAAGCATCCATGTAATAAAAGCAATTATCAGTCTTTTCATACTCTTTCTCCTCTCGGGAACCGTTATCGCAAATCCTGCCGTTTGGCGGCAATTACATCAGGATAAAACGCATACCCGTTTACACCCCGGAGGCTTTCCACGATAGAAAGCTTATCGCTTTCATAATTTTTCCAAAGCTCCAGCGCCTCCTCCGAAACCTCAGATGCATAGGAGGCAATGGCGTAATGATCCCGTGCCGTAATAAACCGCACATCCTCCCCGGATATAAGCCGGCCGACCTCTATTCGTCCCTTATAAGCATCCGATGCATAGCCGTATGTATCGCTGTCGATTATAAAAAAGGTGAGCTCACCGCCGCCGGTCTTATCAACGAAAAATGCCACCTGGTTTTCGGAAAAGCTTGCCGTAACGGCACCCACCCAGCTTTCCGGCAGTGTGATCTCATAGGCGCCGTTGCTAAAATGCACCGAGCTTATTCTTTCGGTCGTTATGAGCTTACAAAGCTCCTGCACAAATGAGGAATAGTTTTTGGGAAAGCGGTTGGTTCCCTGGGCGTTTATCTCCGTCCCGTCCGCCAGCACGACCTCAAGGCACATACCGCTGCCGTCAAGGGCATGGGAATCGTACCCTCGAAAGCCTTCCCATTCCGCTATTTTGTAGTTGCCGAATAATGCGCACAGCCTTCGAAAAACGCTCTCATCTGCGTCAATTGCGCGAACGACATTGCGGCATTCCACATTCCCGGAGGTCTTATCATCCCACATTTCCGTGCTGATGTAATACTCCAGATGAACTCCGCTTTCCGTTTTGTATCCCTCGTAAACACGGCGCTGCGCCGTCATATCGGTTTGCACCAGCTGAAAGCTTTTGAAATCCATAGGATCCCCTCCGTAATACGCATTGCCGTCATCATTCGCATGCTGCTTTTTTGCACAGGCGGAACTGAACAGTATCAGTAAACCTAAGCACAGGCCCCATATTATTCGCTTTTTCATGGATTCTTCCTTTCCGAAAGGCACCGAATTTCATTCGGTGCCTTTCGGAAAGAAGCTTGCCGCAGCAAGCCTCTCCCGTTTATGAATTGTACATAGGGATCATCCGTATTCGACTCAAGCCCTTTCCAGAAGGATCATTCCCAGCCCATACAGCAGGCACCCGTCCTCTGTGACGGAGATCTCCATGAAGGGATCCACCGGCTCCCCCAGCGTCTCGCCCTGAATCCCGGTATCGTAATAGAACTTGCCGTCTGCCTCCTTCCAGGTGGTGCTTTCGATGGCGGCGTAGCCGTCCTCCCGGACCTCCACCCCTTGCTTGGCAGCCTCCTGGCGCATCTCCTCCGGCACGAACATAAGTGTGTTGAGCATACCGTCCTCGGCAAACTCCGTCCGATAGTTCATCAGCTCGGCGCTGCCCTCAAACCGCTCCTCCTGCGGCGGGTTGTCAGGGGTAAAGACCTTCACTCCGTCCGGTGTAGGCACACGGACCTCCTTGACCTTCCAAATTCCCCGAATATCCATATTTTCCCTCCTTGTCAAGCCATCATGCCCACGGATCGGCAGCCTTCGGCGTGCGCACACCCGTCAGCAGATACTGCTCCCACAAGAACCACTTGCCGTCGCTGCCCCGCTGGCGCATCTTGATAGGACGGGGAGCGTCTGCTCCGCCGCAGGGGATAAACAGCTTCATATACCCCTGCTCCTCGCCGGACACATGGTTGCTCTCAACGGTGATCGTATACGGCTGGGTGGGTGTGTAGTTGTTGTCCGGTGTGGAGCCGGCGAAATAGGTGAACGGCAGGTAGGTCTTGCCATCGCGGAAGCGGTCGTTCAGGAAAGAAATTTCCTGTCCGTTCAGCGGACGGGGTCCGCGCAGCCAATTCAGCATCTCCGTTCCGATGCTCTTGTCTGCCGCATATGCACACAAAGCGAGAACTGTAAGTGCCGCCGTCTTGAAGGGCGTGTCGAGGCTTGCCTCGGGAAGTGCCTGCATTTCGGCAAGGCTCTCCGGCAGTGCTGCAAAGGTAAATCTCTCCCGCTTACTGCCCAGGGATTGTGCGGCGGCATTTACCGCCTGCCCGGCTGTGCTTTTCAGCTTATCAAAGATACTCACGGGTTATCTCTCCTTTATAAAGTATTTTTTGCAGGGGGAAAGCTGCATCAGAATTTGCCGCCCCCGCCGCCGTGGGTCGTGCCGGAGGAAGAGGTGTGGGTGCTGCTCCCGCCTCCGGAATCATCGTTCTTGGGCTTCGCCCTGCGTGTGACAGTGTTATACAGGAACAGATCACGTCTCTCGTTAATGTCCAGGCTGTTGTCCTTTATGTAGTTGCTCGCAGCCGCCTGGAAGCGGACCGTTTTCAGCTTTGCTTTCATATTGCCCACTATGATGAGGGATAAGACGAAGCCCACAACGATGGCAATAGGGATCCAGATAAGGGAAAGTGGCTCCTTGGGCAGATTCTTTACATCGTAAGGCTCGCCGGTTCTTGCCTGTGTGATGAAGTCATCGCAAAGATCGGCGAATTTATCAAAGGCGCCCGCAAAATTACCGTCGGACAGATCTCCCTTTATCTGCTTGCCGATATACTCAATGCCCGCGTCCGTAAAGACCGTAATGCCGTAGCCGCAGGTGGATATGTACCAGTCGTTGTCCTCGATGCTGATAAGGAGCAGCGCGCCGTCCTTGCTTTCGCCGTAGCCAAAGTTGCCGTAATCATAAATATCATCGGCATAGTCCCGCGGAGTTTTCCCGTCCAGCGTGTCAGTGGTCAGCACAACAATGTCCATTTTCTGACGCTCGCTGAGCTCATTAAGCTTTGTCACAAGCGACGATTCCTCGTTGCCGGAGAGCAGCCCCGCCATGTCCTGCACGCGCTCATATTCGCTTGCGAAGCCATCCGTCTGCGCTGCAAAGGCGGGAGTCACTATACAAAGGCACAGAATAAGCGAGAATAACAGTGTCAGTATTTTCTTTTTCATTCCGTCCCCTCCTTAAATCAGCCCTATCAGGTGCAGGCCCCACGCAACGCCGTAGGAAGCCACTGAGAATATCGCCGCCAGCAAAAACGTCCAGCGCTTGGCCGCAGCCTTATCCACCGGCAGGTCACCGACGAATTTCCCGGTCTGACCGTTCATAGCAAAGACATATTGATTGCCGTTCCATGTGGTGTTCAAAAGCCACACCGGATAAAGCGCATACCGGGCCTTTCCGCCATGGAACTGCACATTGGTGTTTTCCGGCGTAACGGTGGTATATCCTTCTACCGTCTCGGCAAATACCTCCTCAGTAGACCGCTTGACCCGCTGATTTGCCCGGTCAACGCTTTCCTCGGCGGTCACATCATACTTATCCGCCACATAGCCGGCAAGATAAGCCGTCTGGAAATGCACCGCATCCGAAATATTGTACGGCTCAATGGATTCCATCAGGTCATCCGCCATTTTAGAGGAGCCGTCCACCGGGACATGCTCAAAGCCGACGCTGCCGCCCCGATGCACCATATAGTGGCTGGTTTCGGTGTAATCGTAGTCGCTGTCGCTCCATGTGCGGACCTTTGTGGCACGATAACGCACCTGTGCGTCCACATCGGTGTCGAAAAGCCAGAAGGGTACATAGACACCCTTGATCTCGTCGATATGGTTCTGATCCTTGAAAATCTTTGGCAGCAGCCGCTTCCCGGTCAGATGCTTCATCAGCCCCGCCTTTGCCGCCTTTTTATCCAGCTTGAACGGGATCACAAGATCCGGCTTGAGAGCGCCTGAGAACTGGCCCATCATCACCACGGGATTGCCACAGAAGGGGCAGGCAGTAGCCGCTGTGTTGGCATCGCCTACGATCTCGCCGCCGCAGGACTTGCACACATACGAGCGCAGGCCGTCGGTTTCTCCCTCCTGCCAGTCTCCTCCGGCCGAGGTTTCCCATTCCATATTGTCTGATTTTTCGCTCTGCAGCTCGGCGTCGTAGCCCTCCAGCGCCTCCATTTCAAACTCCGTGTCGCAATAAGGGCACTTCATTTTCTGGAGTGTGCTGTCAAAGGCTATCGCGCCGCCGCAGCAGGGGCATTTATATTCCTGCAAGGTTTGCATGAATAGATCTCCTCTCTTAAAGAAATTCACCCATTAAATGCCGCAAGGGCCGCATCTGCTTTCTGAATCCACTCGGTGCGGTCGCCGTAGATTGCAGCATCCAGGGAGTCGATTGCCTGCGCCGCCTTGTCGCCGGCATCGGCCTCTCCCTTTACCGTGGCAGAAAATCCTGCCGCGATATCCTTAACTGCGGTCATCTGCTGCTTCCAAACGTTCGAGGCGTTGCCGAGTGTATTCTGTACGCCGAACAGCGTATCGAAGTATTTTTTGAGCGCTTCAAAATCCTTTCTGTTGTTCATGGGGAGAACGAATTCGTAAAGGCCCTGCGTATTGGTAAAGCTGAGTCTTGCAAAAGGCTTCTTCTCGCTCTTATCGCCGTTTTTAACGAGCTGCTCCTCATACTTATAGCTGCGCAGGTCGGCAATGCGGTACACGCAGGCGCGGGTGGTCTTGCCGAACATCATAAACTTGTAATCGTTCTGCACATACGCCATCAGTCCGATATCCGCTGCCACATAGAGATAGGTGCCTAAGCGCTTCAGCTTTTTGCTCTTATCCTTTGCTTTCTCCCTCGGAACGAAATAGTGGTCCCACAGCTTGGTGCCGCGCTCCACCTGTGCAAGATGCGCCTTGACACTCGGAAGATTGCTATGCACATAGTCAAACACCTTGAAGCCCTTTTTCCTGCAGTTTTTGCGGCAAATGCAGTTGCCGTCCGACAGCTTTTGCGTTTGGATCAGATTGATGTCCGCACCACAGATAGCACATTGATTAGCCATAAATTTCCTCCTTTTTCTGACAACGTCGGTTTGTTTTTAGCTTTTCTTGCTTTTGCATAATGATATTCAGCTCGTTGCTGTATCCGGTGGAGTCTCTGCTGAACTTTCAGCCTCCTTGTAGTATCTGTCGGCAAGCATATAGAGATAATCAAGTGCCCTGTCGCCGAGTTCCGCGTCCTTCTCCATCGTGCTTCCGTCACAGAAAGTCATTCCCAGGCTGCGTGCCGGTACGTCAGATATGTGAAAAAAACGTATTGGATTGCGATGCTTGTAAAGCTTCTTTATCTCGCCATCCTCGCTAATGATCTGAAGGAATCCCGCTGCATCCTCCGCCGGTACCGGAAACGATTCGAAGGAGGCATAGTGCTCCTTCTGCTCTCCCACAAGGCAATCCGCAGAGAATAACCAGCCATTTTCTTCCTTTTTTAAAGCAAAGCAATACACCGGGTTCCTTTCCGTTCCGTAATAAACGGTATGGATCAAAACAAGATCATCAGCAGTAAACTTTTCACTTTCGCCGCAGCCCAAAAGCCCGAAAATCGGCAGGAATGCAAGCACAACCGCTGCAGCAATGCGCGCCTTGCGCTTCATGATTTACCGAAGCGGCCTGCCGCACTCCGGGCAGAATTTCGGCATACCCTGTCCCGCCGAGGGTCTCCACCCGCAGTTTGTACAGCCGGAGCTGACTACAGGCTTGGGGGTGCCGCAGTTTGCGCAGAATTTTCCGCTGCTTTGCGCGCCGCAGGACGGGCATACCCATGTCTCGCTGCCCATAGCATTGGGCGCGGAAGCAGGTCTTTCCTGACGGATGCCTGTGCTATCCACCCGATTCATCGTACTGCCGCCGTCCCAAACCCGGTTTCCGTTATCCCGGCGCATCAGAATGTCTGCAAGCTCGTGCATTCTCTGCTCATATTGGCGGTACAGGTCTGTATAGGGGCTGTCGGGTCGGTTGCCGTCGCTCAGCTCCAGTTCGATCTCACTAAACCATGGAGAATCCACCCGAATCGTCACATTGAACTCATAGTCGCAGGCATAGCGGGGCGGCACATAGCTCTTCTCATTTCCCTCGGAGTCCTTGTAAAAGATCTCCTCCTTATTCTCCCGGATATCCGTGTCCACCCCAAGTACCTGCGAAAATGCAATGAGGTCAGGATTGCTGCTGCGCCAGTTAGAGGTCCCGGTAACGATGAACCGCTCCCCTATAGGATCGATGTATACCTTTTTGCTCCCGTCAAAGGTGATCGACGGGGCAAAGCCGGCAAGCTTCTTTTCGTTTTCTGCACGGTAAGCAAGCTGGCGCTTGATGTCCTCCACCGTCGAGCTCCGCCGTTCGCTGAAAAACGGCGAGAGCTTTCTTGCGCAATCCTTACAGAGATTCCCGTCCTCCAGCTTGCGGTTTCCGAGAAGTCCGATTTTCTCACCGCAGATGTCGCAGTATTTTTTGTCAAACAGTCCCATAATGTGATCCTCCGCTTATTAATTTTTTTGTACAATCCATTTTGCATTGTTGACCTGTAGGCCGTACCCGCAGAACGAACAGCAGTGGTTTTCATCAGGCATGAAATTGGCGCCGCAGGACGGGCAATCCTTTTCGGTAAAGAACTCGCCGTCCGTTTTTCGCTTTTCGGGATATCTTGCCCTTTGCATGAGCAACCTCTTTTTAAATCTTTCTGTATACGGCTTCTGATTTTCGGGAAGAAAGGTTTTTGTTCCGAAAATGTCAGCCGTAACGGTTGTTGTTTCTTCTGTGTGGGCAACTTTTAAAAGCTTAATTGTACCAACGCTGAAATCAAGCAGGTCTTCGTCGTTTTCATTCTCCCAAAAGTGTTCGTTTAAGCAGGCTCTGAGATAATTCTCGGAATATCTTACAATTTTTCCGGCAAGCTTTTCTTGCCTGATTTTCCCGCAGATGATCGGTGTAACGATTCCCCCGAAAGTCAGAACCGCTGCACCAACGCCGGCGGCAAGGGAAATCTCGGTGTCCTTGATCAGATATAAGCACAGAAAGACACATAAGAAAAGTATGGAGCCGGACACAAGAAGCTGTAAAAAACTTTTCAGGTTTGTACTGATAGATTCATAAATCTCAAACGACTCGGTCTGCCAATCGTAAAACTCGTTTTTTATAACGGCGCCGCAGTATTCACAGGTAACCTGCTGACTGTCAAGCTTGACTCTTGCGCCGCAGGACGGGCAGGTTATGCTCAACATATCGTTATAATAGCTTTTCTTATTTTCTTTTTGATCGGTGCGGCGAACGTGTCTTGACTGAAGGATTCTGAGATATGAATTCTTACGGTATATCTCGCTCTGAACCATGTTGCCTTCGGTTGACTCAAAACGCTCCAGTGTGCTGCACATTAAAACCGATTCCCGCCATTCTCTGCCGTCATCGCTCCATGTTTCAAAGTTGTTTTTAGGAATGGGAACAACATCTGTGACGTAAATTTTGCGGCAAAGCTTATTCCTATGAAGTCTGTTGATTTGACTGACGGTTTTTTTCCGGAATGCCATATCCATTCTTGCCGGAAGAAGGTCTTGATCCGCATTCCCCAGCGGTATCAGCATTCTTTCAAAGGCGTTTCTCATATCTCTTCGGATTTTTGAATTCTGAAGGGGCGTTTCCTTTTTCGCAAGCAATCTTTCCAGTTTGGCTTTTTTAGAGTTTTTGGAGCTGTATTCCGAAAAATCTATGGTAAGTATTCTTTTACCGATATAGAATGTACATAAGATCGCAAAGGAAGCCGCAATAATCAGTGCTACTGATAAATCCATAAAAGTACCTCTGATTTATTCCTTGCTGATCATTTCGTTTTCGCTTTTCTTTTTTCGGTTGTCTTTTACAACGTCACATATCATTATGACAACAAAGAATAAGCCGACGGGGATTGCCGCACAATAGAGCAGAAAATCAACGGGACTTCCCTCAGGCGAAAGCTTGTAATCACCTTTTGAGGTTTTATAAACCTCGACGTCTATTGTGTCGCCTTTTCTCAATTTATCATAGGTATATTTTTTTTCATAGCTGCTCGACCTTGACCAGACGCGTTCTTCATATTTTCCCTTATAGGTTTTTCCGTCAATAACATATGAAACTTTAAATTCATATGTTGTATAACGAACATCACCGGAATTATCCTTATCGTCTTTGGTTGAAAAGTCAACAATGACAGCTGGAATTTTCCGTATATCGGTTGAGTTTTTATATTCCCTGCTGTCGATTCTGCTTGTGACAATTCCGATTACACCCGCAATTATCAAGCCGATGCCGGCGACCATGATAAATATGGTCATTTTAATGTTTTCTTTTCTTTTACTCATAACAGGATCTCCTTTTGCAAGCAAATGCAAAACCACTCTTTAACAAATCACACAAAAATTCTTTGCCGTCTCGCCGGCAGGGAAGCTTATCCTGCTGCGCAAAAGCCTTTCGGCGGTATGAACGGCTTTTTGTCTAAGCCGTTCATACCTGGCCGAAACAACACTTCCGTTAATACGGTTCCCGCTAAGCAGCAGTCTTATTTTCTATCGTTATCGTCGAATATATCTCCGCATTCGGGGCAGAACTTCGGCGGATTCGTCGGATCCTCCGGCTCCCAGCCGCATTTATCGCAGCGGTAGAGCGGTGCGCCCTCGGGTTTTCTGGCGCCGCAGCTCTGGCAGAATTTACCCTTATTCAAAGTGCCGCAGGTGCAGGTCCAGCCCTCGGAATCCGCCGGCTTGGGAGAGCCGCATTCGGGGCAGAACTTGCCGGTGGCCGTAGCGCCGCACTTGCATTTCCATGCGCCGGCCTGTACGGGCTCCGGTTTCTTGGCACCGCACTCCGGGCAGAACTTACCCGTGGCGGTTGCGCCGCAGGCACATTTCCAGCCGCCCGCTGCCGGGGCTGCCGGTGCCGCCGGAGCCTGCTGCTGTTGCTGCTGTCCCATGGCAAACAGGTTCTGTGCGTTCATGCCGCCGCCGGCATTCATGGCCATGCCCATGCCCATAAAGCCGGTCATGGCGCCTGCCTGGTTGCCTGCCGCCGTCTTCATGGCATCCGCCTGTGCGCCCACCAGCGTGGCTGCCGCCATGGTGGGATCCCGCATGATGGCCGTGCGCTGGGCCTGCTTGATCATCTCCGCATCCTCTTCCGGCAGCGTGACCGAACCCAGGGCAATGCTGACTACCTTCAGACCGCGCAGCTCACCCCACTTGGCAGAGAGCGCCACATTCATGGCATCCTCCAGGTCGGTATTGTGGCTGACGATCTGATTCGGGCGCAGCTCCAGGTCGGACAGCTTACCGAAGGCCGGCTGCAAAGCGCTGACAAACTCGGTTTTCAGCTGGCTATCCAGCTCGTCCCGGGTATACTCCTTCTCCACGTTTCCGCAGACATTGGTGTAAAAGAGCAGAGGGTCTGCGATCTTATACGAATAAACGCCGGAGCAGCGCACCGAAACGTCCACATCCAAACCGATCTTGGAATCCACCACACGGAAGGGGATGGGATTCGGCGTGCCGAATTTGTTGTCAATAAGCTCCTTGGTGTTGAAATAGTACACCCGCTGGTCCTTGCCGGTGTCGCCGCCGTAGGTAAAGCGCTTGCCGATGGTCTGGAAGGTGGCGCGGACGCTGTCCCCCAGATTGCCGGAGAAGATGGAGGGCTCCGTGGAGGTGTCGTATGTAAATTCGCCGGGCTCGGCGCAGATCTCCACCACCTTGCCCTGCTCCACAATGATCATGCACTGCCCGTCGGCCACGGCAATACCGGATCCGTTGGAAATAATGTTGTCGCTCCCCTTCGTATTGGAGGACCTGCCGCTGACGCGCTTTTGTCCCTTGGTGACCAGCACCTCCTTGGGCATAGACTCGCAGTAGAAAAATTCCTTCCACTGGTCGGCAAGAGTGCCACCCAATGCACCGATACCCGCTTTAATAAGTCCCATAATAAAAGCTCCTTTCCAATTGTGAGAATGATCCATATACTTTTCCGACCGGAGCCGGCAGATCACTTCTTTTTTCCGTGGACCCCCACGGAATATGAATGATTGTTCTCCCCTTGTTTTTATTGCCGCCCGACAGTAGACCACGTATCGCTTATGGCATCGTAGCTATAGACGAGATTGTCGCACACGCCGTAATAACGTTCTCTGACAAACTGGTCCTCGCTGTCGGTTCCCAGGGCAAACAGCAGGCAGGGGCGCCCCTCGATCCACTGGGTATTTCCGGTATACATAACCTTCATTCCCTGCATGACCGCCTGCTTTACCTCGTCCGTTTCCAGAAGAAGCTCTGTTGCAATTTGAATGGATCGCTCATCGGGCTCTTCCTCGTATGTTGAGAAATCGTACACCCCTGCGATCTCCTGCAGGTGCCCGTTTTCCATAGACAGCGACGGGCGGAAGTCCATGGCCCCGCCGCCGTCAGTAGCGGCAATCAGCACATTGGAGTATATCTCGCTGAGGTTGCACCGCAGCAACAGCGGCTCGCCGGGCTCCCCCACGTGGAGGGGATTGCTCCTGTCGTCGGCGTATTCGCCGTCTTCGGTCATCATGGATGGGTACACGATTATCGTTCCCTTGTCATTCGGCGGTATAATTGCATACAGCTCCTGTCCCTCAGCCATGTAAAGCGGTGCGCGGGATAGGCTGGGATATTCCTTTCCCGTTTCGCTGCCCGCAACATAGGCGCGCAGGTCAGCCTCAGAGCTCTCGCTATCCACATAGCCGATAAAGGCGACGGCGACTGCGCTGCCGCTCTGTGCGATTTTCTTTTGCAGCGCCGCAAAAGCGGCCTCCTCTGTGTTTTTATCATCCGGATCCTTCGCGGTGTTGCCCCCGGGGATCGTGCTCCCGCCTGGGATAGAAGGGTTTTTTTCGGGTGAAGCCGAACATCCGCACAAAGAGCAAATGAATAACATTACTGTGCAAAACAGCAGCACAATTCTTTTCATATGGACCTCCTCTTTCTTATTCCGAAGTATTCCTGTGGCACAATGCATCCCTGCCTGTTTTCCATAGATACGCCCTGAATGAAATTCTCACCCTTCCGAAAGACGATGCGTTTTTTATCTGTTCATCGCCTTTCGGAAAGGGGCTTTTACAAGCCCTTTCCAAATAGTAAGGTGCGGTGGTACAGATAGCTTTATCTTCCTAAGCCTCGGTCCCTGCCCTATGCAGGCATAGGGCAGGAGCTGAGGTGTTGAAGCAAACTCAATCAGACTACCAAAGCAAAGACTTTCCCTTCACATGAAGGTTCGCTCTGTTGACGTCGCTGATCGTGATCTTGCCGTCGCCGTTGATGTCCCCCTTCAGGTGTATTTTCACATTCTGCGTCACCGCTTCTCCGCCCACTGTAATCGTATACTCCCGGGTGACATGATTTTTCTTCATCACCCGCATGGTATAGGTACCGGAAGCGACCCCGGAAATACTGTAGGAGGCGGTATATTGATTCCCCTCCTTCGTTCCGCTGGGGACGATGGTCTCATACGCAGGCTCTGAGTGTCCCTGCTGAATGAGCTGAACGGTCACCTTATCGGAAGCGGAATTAAAGCTCTTCACCGTGCCGCTGACGGAGCCGCGGGCGTTGGGGTCAGTCACCTTATAGGATTCATACACCTGCCAGACATGCCCGTCTGTATTGTCTTCATATTCCATCCATGCGTTTACGCTCTTACCGTTCACCTTGAAATCTTTCCAATTTTTCGGGTATACATAGCCCATTTCTTCGCCGCCCTCAAATCCGATACGAAGATCGAGGAAATACGATTTTCCAACCTCAAATTTGTCAAATTTCCTCATTGGTTTTTGATCGGGTCCCAGCCATTGCATCGACAGCACCTTCATATTATACGGCAGGCTTGTCGGTTTTTCATAGTCGGCAAAGGCAGCGGGGCAGTCCCCCGCCTTAGGCTCCTGTACGCGGATATCGGTCCCGTATTTCACTCCCTCGCTGTTCGGCTCCAACAGTTGAGAGACCCGGTATTTCCGTCCTATCGGTGAATAGTCGTACCAATCGCCCTTATAGACTGTGCTGTATGTTTCCGCAGAGTCGAATATCCCGTTGGCTCTGTAGCCTGCGGGCTGGATCACCTTTACCGAAGCATTCTCGGGGAGATAATACCCAACCCCCGGCTTTACGTCGAAGTAGACATAACACGTATCGCCTTCACGCAATTGACCGGCCTCTACGCCGTAAGCGCCATAGGCGACATCGTATACCACCGTATTTTTGAAGGTATACTTTTTCGGTTCATTCGATACGATCTCCGTAAACCCGGCGTCAATGCCGAGACGGAAATTCTTGAGCGTACCGCGCACGTCCGTCAGCTTCCGCTTTGCCACAAGGTTGACAACGAGGGATTTGGCTCCATAGGTGAATGATCTGTTTGTAACCTTTGTATGCTGCACATTCAGAGTAACTCCGTTGTCTGCCGTCGCAGTCGAATCGGCAAGCTCGTATCCGTGCCGTGCGCTTATCCAGAAGTGCATAGTATACGCATCCGCATCGGACTGATACGTCCACTCGGAGGGGATACCAGTTGAATATGACTTGTCGGTATAGCATTTCGCCAATGTATCCGGATGCAGGGAGATCTTGTGGGTGGCGTTGGTTGCTTCGGTAAATTCGCCCCCCGCCTGCAGAAGCTGAACACTATATATGTATTGCTTGCCGCTGACCGCTTCGTTCATCTGCACATCAAATTCGATGTGTGTCTGATAAAGGACACTCTCTTCTGTCTTCGGTTTACGATAGTCAGTATTTGCCGACGGCCAGCAGGCCCAGTAGAACTCCACACTGTGTTTTCCGGTGCGGTCCACATAAAAATCAAGTGTATAGGGTTCTCCTTCATAGCCCTCTTCCTGACCCGGCTTGCACAGGAGGCCGTAGAAATCGAACCTGACTCTGCCTGCATCCCTCAGCTTTTGCATCCACTGGGGCATATACACAATATCCGCAGACATCTCATAGCCCAGGCCGGCCTTCAGGCCCCGCACCGTCTGACCCCCCTTCACCTCCTGCAAGTTGAGGTTGAAGCGTATCTGCGGCATGTAGTCTCTGCGATCCATGGTGAGAGTATAGCCGCTGTTGGTTCTTCCGGCTATATACCATTCCCTGCCGATCTTACCGATGCTCCTGTAATACTTAAACACCTTCGCCGGGTCGGTTTCGCCGTTGTTGCCGAATAAGATCCATCCGCCGGAGCCCCGCTGCACATAGACATTCAGGCTCTTTGCGTTGACGAGCTTGAAGTTGTTCATATGGCAGCTCCAAGCGGCGGCGTTGGTCCGGGGATTTTTGATAGAAAGGGAAACATCCCTGGTGGTGTCGATGGTGAGCGAGATCGTCTGGATCAGGGAACTCACATCTCTGTGGCTGTTGCCGCAGACAATATTCAGTGCAGCATCCTCCAGAACCGATGTGTTTTTCGCCACGATGGCATAGTCGGGGCTGGTTTTCCTGGGGGCACTCGTCGTGACGATACCCAGCTCCCCGTCTCCGCACAGCTCAAAGGTACCGCAGCCGTTCAAGCTTCCCTCCGACTGGGCCAGATCGATCACCGCGCCGGTCGCACCGTTTTGGGGACAGTAGGCGGTCTTGTTCTTATACCGGGTGCTGTGGTTGAAGGTGACATTGACGCCGTCGGTCACCATCAGCTTCAGATCAACGCCGGGGGCATACAGGGCGGATAGCTTCAGATTGTCGAACAGAACCAGCATCAGAGACCTTCCCTCAAGCCCCGAAAGATCCAGGAAATCATTCTCATAACGTGTCCAATACATAAGAATGCCGTTATCGTATGACACGACCCGCTGAAGATTTGTATCGCTCTTATAGCCTTCGAGTAATCTCTCGTTATATATGCAATCCTCCGGGTCTATAATGACCGAACGGCTCACCACCCTGCCGTTTTTATAGAAAAAATAGACGTGACCGTAGATTATCTCCGTTCCCTCGACCAAATTGGTTAGCGCGGGATACGACGAAGAAGAGGCCCGCGCTGCGCCCCGATTGGCACCGGTCGTCTCCTCGCCGCCGCTTTCAGCGCCCACCGACAGCACAGAAAGCGGCAGCAAGCCCACCAGCATGATCAGCGCCAGCAAAAAGCTGAGCCATCGATTTCGTTTACTTGTTTTCATCTCTTTTCCTCCTTTACAAAGTCCAGATGGTTTTTGAAGCCGAGCACCTTAGCGGATTGCTGTATAACATTACCTTTCCAAAGAAAACCAACTGCTTGATTTTCTTTGGAAAAGCGAAAGGGCGGAGGCGGATGGCTTCCGTCCCGCCCTTTGCTTCAATCCTTTAGCACGATTTTTCGGTTAGGTGGTTTATCTGCTCCTTCTGCGGGAATACAGGGCTGCTCCCATCAGAGCCGCACCGGATACGATCGCCATCGCGATGCTGAAAGCGATCATGCTGCCGTCGCCGGTCTTGGGGGTTTCCGGCGCAGGAGGCGTCACCGGCTTCTCGGGGGGTTCCGGCGCAGGAGGCGTCACCGGCTTCTTGGCGCTATAGCTGTTGGTGAAGCCGATTTCCTCCATGGGATCGTTGTATTCCAGCTCGCCCTTCTCGTCGAACTTGAAGAAGGCCCAGCCCCGAACGCTGTCATAGCTGTCGACAAACAGAGGCATGGCGTAGAAGATGCTCTCATCGTAAGTCCAGCCCGCAGCATTGCCCTTGACCTGGTGGATAACGAAGCCCTCGGACAGATTGCCGGCCTGATCCTTACTGATGGTGAAAATGAACTTACCCTCATAGGTCTTTTCGCCATTGGTCTCCACGGTATCCTGCACCAGCGTATAGACGGTGGGGGCGCCGAATCTGTCAATAGCGAACTTGAAGGTCTTCTGGCCGGGATCCATTTCGCCGGTCTTCTTCACAGTGAGCTTGAAGGGGACCTCAACGCGAATGCTGCCGTTCTCCCGCTGGGGCTCAAGCACACGGCCGCAGCCGGTGCACTTCACAGCGTAATCGTAGGTCGCTCCGCCCTCATGATCGGGCGTATGGGGCTGCACTGCATCATAGGCATCGTGATACTGGCACTTGTGGGCGTGACCGGTCTCCCCGCAATCGACCCACTCACTGCCGTAAACATGGGCGCCCTGCTTGCCGTTATAGAACTTATCCGCAGCGGCGGCATCATCCTTGGCGCTGTGGGTTGCGTCATTGGCGCAGGTGTACCAATAGGTGTCAAACTCGCGGCAATCTGCAGCGGTGGATCTTCTGTGAGCTTCATCGCTGTTTTGCACGGTGTAGCTATGACCCGTCTTGGGAAGCACCACACTGCTGTGGTCGGTAATTTCCGTGGCGGCGGCAGCATCCTCGAAGAGCTTGCCGCAGGTGCACCGGTAGTACTCCTTGTTGCCGTCAGTGGTGCAGGTAGCGTCCACCTTGTCCACCTTGGTCAGATGGTCGGCATGGACATGGCCCGTTGCAGCCTGCATCACAAATCCGCATTCTGTGCAGGTCTGCGGTGTGGTTTCCGTTGCGGCAGGGCCTGCCGTGTGAGGCATTACGGTATCATGGTGCGCCGCGTTGCGGCTGCAGACATGGGCGTGGCCGTCGGCCTCCTTGTATCCCCACTCAGAAGTGTTGAAATCATGATCGTCGTTGGTGGCCCTGTACGGGATCCCGGTAAGGGGATTATCGCTCATGTCAAACAGCTTGCCGCAGAGATCGCACTTCTTATAAGCGTCCCAGCCCTTCTCGGTGCAGTTCGATTCCTTCTCCGGGAAGAGGGTGAAGGAGTCGTGACCACAGTTTACCGTCACCTTGCAGGTGGCCGTTTTTGTTCCTGCCGTTGCGGTAATGATCGCTTCACCGGGGGCTACGGCGGTCACCTTGCCCGTGGCAGGATCGACGGTAGCAACAGCGGGCTTGTCAGAAGACCATACCACCGTGTCGGTAGAATCGGCCGGCGTGACCGTCGCTTTCAGGCTGTCATCCACTGCACCGACTGTCAGCGTCAGCTCGCTCTTGTTAAGAGTGATACCCGTTGCCGGCTTCGGTGCGGCAGCGACAGTGATGGTCGCAGGGATGCATGTGGGATTTTTGGTTTCGTAGTTCTCAGTAGAACCGCCGTCCGCTTCAATTTCAAGCAGAGTTACCTCATAATTTCCTGCAGCAGTATCGTTATCCACTGTGCACTGAAATTTCATCACTGCGATCTTATCTGTCCCGGTGAAATCCTCTGCGCCAAATGCGCTCAAGAGCTTATAGGGATCCTGGGTCCAGGCAACTTCGTCCCGGCCAAGTTTCTCCTGGATACCCTCCGTAAGAGCACCGCTATCCACAACGTATGTTAAGCCGGACGGGATGCCAAGTTTGCCCTGGAAACAAGTCATCGTACCTGTTTGCTGTATATAAACGGTAAACGTGACAGTATCCCCGGGGCCTGCTGTTGTCTTGTCAGCTTCGACCGTGAAGGTAAATGTCGACGTCGCAGGCTCTGCTGATACCGGTGCCGCAGTTGCAAACATCGCAAGAATCATGACGAAACTGAGCAGTAGGGATGTGATTCGCTTGTTCATGACCAAGCTCCTCCTTTGAAAATAGATTTGCGGGACATTTCTTACGCACCGCTTCCGAAGTCTCGCTTAGTTCCGAAGAGCGGCGGTGCAGATTGCTCTGCATTTTTTATTCTTAAACCGCAGCTCCTACCCTATATGGCGTATAGGGCAGGCGCATTGGCATTAAGACAAGCCGGTTGGGCTACCACAGAAGGGACTTTCCCTTATTGTGAAGATTCATCTTGTTAACATCACTGGTCGTCACTCTGCCGTCGCCGTTGATGTCTGCACAGGCGAGTTCATACCCAAGCAATATCTTTTTTCCCTTTGCGTGAAGGTTTGCTTTATTGATATCACCGATACTGATTCTGCCGTCGCCGTTGATATCGCCCATCAGATGTATCTTCGCATCCTGCGTCACCGCATCGCCGCTCACCGTCACGGTGTACTCCCGGGTGACATGATTCTTCTTCGACACCTGCATGGTATAGGTGCCGGGAGCAACCTCGGGAATGTCGTAGGTGGTGGTGTATTGTCCGGAGCTGTCTTTTGTTCCCCCCGGCACCGATACGGTGTACTTGGACTCTGCGCTGCCATCGGCAAACAGGGAAACGGTCACATCGCTGCCATCGCAGAAGCTCACCACCTGACCGTGTACACCCGAAGCAACGGGAACGGAGTATCCTACGGTAAGAGTTGTTCTGTCCCCGTCCTGCGCGCTTATATACGCTTTTGCCCCGTTCACATAAGCATCCAGCTCCTCGTCGTCAGCTATGTAATAGCCCTCTTCGCACTGTAAAATCACGTTTACGTGATATCTTCTGCCTGCGATAAAGGTCATATCAGCCTGAATCCGCTCCCCCGTAGCGGAAGCATACCATGTATAGTTTACAACCGAAACGCCGCCCGGCAGTCCCGTAACCAGATTATTGTTATATATCGGTCTTTCGCCCGCCCACGGAAGTGGCACGCCCAAAGACAGATAGTCATAATGAATCACATCCGGTTCCGGTACCAAATCTATTACGTATGCCTGGGCGGATGCATCATACGGCACTTCAAGATAATTTTCTGCAATGTTGAGATCACTGTACATCCGCAGCTTGACATTCGTGTTGAGATAATAGTGAAATGTGTAATCATACCGCCACGGACCGTTGTGGAATGTCATTCCTTGTTTGCCCGTGCCCACCAGCTTGATCCGATAGGTATAGTCGGGATCAATCACCTCATTGGGGCTGGTGCTGTAAACAACTCCGTTCTTGACTCGCTGGATCTCCTTAATCTCAAAATCAAAGTAACTGTCCTTCGGCCTGATGTTCACTCCATCCACCAAGCTTCCCGCCCGCAGTCCGGTAACGGTACCCCAGGCGTTTTGAATCAGCTCGGAGGGATGGGAGGCCAGGGACACCCCCAGGGACCTTTCATCACTGGCGACCGAAACAGATATACTGTCGCATTCCCGGTTGAGGCCCCGGATCTTGACCTTCGGCGGGTTTTTCTTATCGAATTTATACCCCTCATAGCCGTCCTTGAGATACACACGGATGAAGCGATAATACTGATCCCCCAAGATCGCGGGAACACTGCCGTTTCCGGTCAGGTCCCAAATATCCTCATGTTCCCAGTAGCCCTGCCTGTCCTCGATGGTATAGGGGGCGCTCCCATCCACAGTGAAGGCACCGCTGGTGTAATCCCCCTGCACCAGAGGCTGGCTGATATCCAGATAGACGGTGTCGATAGCCTTCGTCCGATCCACCCACCGTGCCAGCTTTGCGCCCTTGTAGCCGGTCGTAACTTGCTTCTTTACGCCGTTGGTCTCCAGCATCAGGTCATACTGCAGCTCCATGGTGGTCAGTGTGTCCACATTGGATTCATTAATGTAGTAAGTCACCGAAAACGGCTCTTTACCTGATTCCGGAACATCGGGATAATGAACCATGCCATACCCCGTTTCGTCATCAACGAGCATCCGAATATACCCGGTGGAATATTCGTTGGAATAGCTGTAACCCAGCACACGCAGCATGGGAGAAATCGGATACATCACGAAACTCACCCGATGCTCCTGCTCTGCGGTGGTATCCACCTGGGGTGCGCTGAAGCCTCGCTCGCCGCAGGCCATGGGCTCGCCGTCCAGCAGAACCTCCTTCACGCCGTAGGCGTTGGAGATCACCTTGGCTATGCTGCCCTGCACGCCGAACGACGTACCCTGGAAAATCATGATCGGCCCGCCGTTTTCAACCCACTGGCGCATATTGCCCCGCACATACCAGTTTCCGTCGTGCACATCGGTAAAGACTGCGCCGTTTTCACTGATAAGGTGCGGTATTAGATCATCCATCATACTCAGTGCATCATCGAAAGTCGCGCCCGGAATATCGTTATAAAGTAACCGGTAATCCCAGTTTCTGTCATAAAAACTTTGCATCTTCCCGCTTAGCACCAGGCGGCACTGGTCCAGCTTATCGGTGGTGCGCATGAAATATGCATCGTTGATCTGCATGGTCAGATGGTCAAGATGGCTGGCATACACATCCCCAACCAATACCTGGGCGATGGATTGCCGGAAAAAGCCGCCGTTTACCACCAGCTCATACTTTCCCCGGTTCTCCGGTGTGGGGGTGCTGTGCAGGACCACCCGGTCGAAGGTACCTCCGTTGATGGTGACGCTGCCGCCTGCTTCTCCCCGAATGGCTTGCAGCCGGCGGGAAAAATACCGCTCCTCCCTCTCGCCCCCGGGACTGGTCACCTGCGTCAGCACCTCGCCGCCGTTAAAGATCGCCGTACCGGATACACCGATGGCGCACTTCTTGTACTGATTATCTTTAGAGGGGCACAGCATCTTGACCGTACCGCTCTCCATAACCAGCGTACCTTTACTCACATTGATAAACTCATAGTAGAATTCCTGATTAAACTCGCCGATCAGGGCGCCGCCCCCCACGCTGTCGCGGATGGTCAGGCGGGCATCCTTATCACATATATTGATCAGATACCCCTGCGCAACCTCCGAATAGTATTTCGCATACGCATTGACGGTGTGTCCGTTCAGATCCAGCACCTTGTCCATGGCCATCGACATGAAGATGATGTTGTCCTGATGCAGACCGGTGTGTCCGTTCAGAGACTTTGTCTCGATGTCCTTAACCACCTTCACCACCGAGCAATTTGTCGTGTATTCCAGCGCTTTTTTTAGCTCCGCCCAGGTAGAAACCTCCACCGTGCCATCTGCTGCATCGGCCGTCACCGGGAAGAAGGGCACCGCTGATACGAGCATCATCACTGCCAGCAGAAGGCTAAGCCATTTCCTTTTTTTCACTGTGCTTCACCTCACCTTTCTTGTGTCGTCCTTACATCGCGTAAATCTGATCCATCAGGTATTCAGCGGTCATCGACCCGTAGAAAAACTGGTCGATGATACCATTTTTCTTGGCCTCCCGGATGTCCTTTGCCGCCTGTTTTTCGGTGTTGGAATCCACGATGAGGGCAATTTTGCAATCCGGGCACACCGTCTTTGCCTCATCCCGCAGCTTCATCCTCTCGCAAAGCAGCCATGGAGTATAGGCGGTAACCTCCATTAAAAGGACAAACGGTTTGAACACCCGGCACAGTTCAATGGTATCTCGCGGGGACTCCGCACGAACCACAGCAATGTCGTAATCCGAATTCTTGAAAGCAGTCGCTATGGAATCGGCAAACAGAAAATTCTGCATATCGACCACGATTTTCTTCATCGAACCGTTCCTCCTTTTTCTGATACATACACCGGATCTGTTCCGTCTTACTTTATGGCTTTATTGTAGCAAGGAACGCCGGCTCTGTCTGTCCTCAAAAGTGAGGACAAACGCCCCTTTAATTGTAAACAAATTGTGAACGAGCGTCTGTTTTTCGCAAAAAAATACCCAGCTTTTTGAAAGCTGGGTATTTTCGTGTCAAAAATGGTTTTTCAGCACGACGCTTTATTCCATTTGCTCTTATCTGGTTTCTTCCTGCTCCTCGATCCAGCACCCGGGCACGACCATCCGTTTGCCCACAGCTGCGATCATCAGTCGATTGCGGTTTGTGTAGCCGGTTTTTTCCAGCATACGGTTAATATAGGTCCGCACCGAGGACTCGCCCACATTCAGCTTTACGGCGATCTCGGCATTTGTTTTTCCCTCACAGAGCAGGCGCAGAGTCTCTATCTCACGGTCAGACAGGTCGCAGGAGAGCGTGTTGCCGAGCCGGACACTGGGCACGCCGTCCGGCCAAAAGTGCTTTCCGGAAAGGGTTCCCTCGATCACACCCACAAGGTCGCCGGAGGGGGAGTCCTTATACCAGAAGCTGTCTGCCCCGATCCTTCTGGCCCGATCAAGAAACCGTCCCTCCAGCATAGAGGTCACCATAACGATTTTTATCTGCGGGTAGATCTTCTTGATGGATTCGGCTGCGGCCAGTCCGTCCGAGTCGCTTTCGGTGCATATGTCCATGAGAATCAGATCGATGGGCCCCTCATCGCAGCGCTGAAGCGCCGCGTCGGCCCGGAACAGCGTACCCGCCACCTGGCAGTCCGTGCATTTTTCCACGCAGGCGCACAGATAGGTTCTCGCCAGCGCCTGATCCTCCACGATCAGTATTTTTCTCATAGTCACAGGTTATTCACCCCCGAATTCCCGGATTTTGGTATCTCGATTGCCAGAGAAAACCTCGGCAGGCTCTGCACCGTCATCTTACCGCCCGAATTTTCGATCCGGTGGCGCAGGTTGGTAAGTCCGCCGCCCTCGGTGATCTCCTTTTCCGGCGGCTTGCCGTTATTGCGTATCACCACCGTATAGCTGTCCTGGTTTTCCCAAATATTTGCGGAAATCTCCGTGGCCTTGGCATACTGAATGGCGTTGTTCAGGCAAACCTGCATGGCCGTGTACAGCAGCTCCGCCTCACCGTCCGTGGGCTCCTGACCTCTTATCCGCACGGTCACGCCGCTGGCCTTGGCGCTGTCCAGCAGTCTTTTTCTGGCCGGCAGGCAGATTGTATCCCGGAAGGCAATGACCTTCTCCCATTCATGGCATACAACGCCCGGATCCATACCGTCAAATTCCCCTGTTATGTACTGCTTCGTCAGTGTAATGCAGGCGGCAAGGCCGTCGTGCATGGCGGATTTCGCGTCCAGCAGCTCCTTCTCCCGGGCCAGAGCCCCGGCATTATTGGAAAGCTGCTTCAGCTTTTCCGTGTCCTCCTGCAGCTTCTTGCTGTCCGCAGTAAGCTGTACCAAGGCGCGCTGCAGGTCGGTAACATCGGCGGCGGTAAGCTGTATATACCTCGTCCCGTACCGGTCGGTGACCTCCGTTTTTTCAAACCTCCACACGGTTTTGTCCGGAAACCGATAGGTGTTGTCTATATCCGGGATCCGCACAATGCCCCCTCCCGGGGCAGACAGCGCCTCCTGGACCTCGCCCAGATACTGCATATCGCTGTCAAGCAGGAATCGGCTCAGCTGATACATCTGCCGGTTGCACAGGACGATGCTGCCCGTCCGGTCAAAAAAACACACGCCTGTGGGAAGCCGGTCAAAGCTTTCCTTGATGGCATTAAAGCCCAGGTGTCTTATTCTAAGCACCGCTCCCGCCTCCTATCCTTGTGCGCACAAGCCACAAGCCGTCCTCCTGCTGAACCGTCACATCCGGAGAAGCCAAAAAGGACAGCTCGGCAGCACACTCCACCGACAGATTCATCTCACCGTCGGACACGGAAATAAACAGGGAATACAGCCCGCCCATCGCCGCTTCCGTCACGACCTTCAAAAGGTCAAGCAGCCGCGCCACCTCTGTCGCGCGCATAGGCCCGGTCGTGTGGTAGACCACGCTGCATTCCGTGCCGCAAACGTTTATCACCCGCACCGCCTCGTCTATGGTCAGCCGAAGCTCCTGCTGCGGCAGAAGCTCATATTCCTGGCTGAGAAAGTACAGGTTGGCGCTGCGCTTAATGTAAGTGCCCAGCAGCAGGATCCTTTTCAGTGCGCTTTGTATTTCCTCGGGTGCGGCCCCCTGGCATTGCCGCAGCAGCTGCCCGACTCTGGTGATCTGATTTCCGTACCTTGCCTCCATCTCGTCGTAAATACGGTTTTTTTCCGTCAGCTCAAGCAGCTTTTTCTGTATGATATAGGCCTCCCGCAATTTCTCTTTGTTGCTGTTGATTTTGGTCTTGTTTTCGCTCAGTCTTGCGCGCAGCTCCGTCAGCGGCCGCACATTATCCTGCCATATGGCATAGCCGCCGCTGATGGGCGCCGATGAGATGCGTATTCCGTTGGGCCGGATGAGCGGAACGCCCTCCCTCGGGCAAACCATATCCTCCCCTGCGGCCCGGGAACGGAGAACGATGCTCCCGCTGCGATCCGCAATGCACGCCGCCAGCGTTGTCGCCTCGAACAGCTCCACATAGCCCGTATTGGACGGTATCATCCGGCAGCGTATACAGCTTTCATAAATCGCCGCATATAAAAGGCAAAATGTCACATTCATATCCCCGAGCCACCGGCGTATGGCCGGCAGGCCGGACAGATACAAAAGCCCATACAAAACCGTTATGCAGGCTATCACAAACGGCCTGATCCTTTTTTTGCTGCCGCTGGGGACGCGGCTTTTCTTCAAAAGGAGGGCAAGGGAAAAAGTCATGCACGCAACCATCCAGCCCATGCTGCAGAAGTAAAAAATGCCGTGGGAATAGCCGTAATTGTCCGGCACACCCGGCACACCGCTGTTGAATGCAAACACCTGCTGGTGCAGATCGTTGGTGATCACCAGCAAAAACAGTATGCCCGGCACGGCGACCAGAAAGCCGGCCCTTTCGGTCAGACGGTATTCCTCCGACTTCCCCAGCGTCAGCGCAATATACACTCCCAGCAGCGGTATAAACAGCATAGGCAAATAATAGAGATACCAAATGTACCGCGCCACTGTCAGGTCGGTGACAAACTCATATTTCAGCGTGCGCAAAATAAGCCACACCAGCATCAGTGCCGCGGTCAGGCGCAGGCAGTGCAGTGCCTGCTTCTGTATAATGCGCCGGTCAATGGAATAGCCCCACAGGGAAAACAGCAGCAAATACAGCGCCGCGCGGATATAGTTCATCCAAACGCCGCCGATGTCGAGCATGGCCAGTATCCGGCAGGAATAGGCCGCCGCAATGATTGTAAAAACCAGGATCATGGGGATCAGCTGTTTCGTATTCCGTTTCATAGGGGAAATTTCTCGCTTTCTCCTGCAATCAAGGAATATTTCTTGGCAATTGTATTTGTTTCCCGGCAAGATGATTCCGAATGTGCATTTACCGACAGGATTTACTCCGAAAATAGGAACAGTCGGTCTTGTCTATCTTAGATTATACTATCATTTCTCTTGCAAAAACGCAACGCTATATAAAGCGATGGATTTCAATTTTTGCTTTTTTGTCGCTTTCCGATAAATTGCAAAAGCAGCTTCCAGGTTTCCAATAGTCTCGCATGGTTGAATTCCGGAAAAGAAGTGCCATCCTGAACTGCACCCCACTTCAGCATCAGCGCCTCCTTCCTTGGAACAAAAAAAAGACCGATGGGCAGCTTATACCCCATCGGTCTTAGTGCGGCAGTCGCCAGGCGGCGATTAAATTGAATATGACTCCTTTCTGCCTGCGTCCGCTGTTAACTGCCGAAAAACTCCGGATCCGAGAGTTCGCAGCATTTTTGTCCGTCACATCTGCGCAGAATGTGGTCCTGTTTTCGTGGTCAATGAAAAGTTGGACAAGCACCGGAAACCCGCTTGAAATCAAGCTTTTCCCGTGTTGTCCCAATTATAACACACTCACATGCCCTGGACAATGCCCCCGGTGGCCTCCAGCAGCCGGGGGTCCGTGACCTTCAGCAGCAGGTCCCGGCCGTCCCGGTTTGCGGGGCACAGCCGCACGATCTCCACGGTGTATTCCTGGGTATCATCTCCGGAGATGGTGGACAAAATAACAGCGGGGCCGATGGTCACCTCGCTGCGCCGGGCCACGGGCAGTGCCGCGCCGGATACAAAGCCGCCTTCTGCCACAGTGCCGAAAATGCCGCCGCTGGTATTGGCGGACACGGTGCCCACATCGTGCTGCACGGTGAAGTCGCCCTTCAGCTGTCCCGGGTCGCCCTTCTGTCCCTTTTTCACGGCCTTCACGGTAGTCTCCATAATGGAACCGCTGGACAGCGGCATCAGCTGGGCCGTGTCCGTATCGGTGATGCCGTGGCCCAGAGCGCCATAGGCGCCGGTGTCCGGGTCATAGAAGGTCAGCGTCCCCACGCCCGCCATAGAGTCCCGTGTCCAGGCGCCCAGACGCCAGGAGCCATCCTCCGCCTGCACCGGCACGGCGGTGACGGTAAGGCTTTTGCCGTCCCGGCGCAGGCCCACGGCTGCAGGCGTTCCGCCGGCGGCCTGCAGCAGAGCCTGCAAATCCTCGGCGGACGTGATCCTTTCGCCGTTGCAGCTGACGATCAGGTCCCCCTCCTGTATGCCGCAGTCGCGGGCCGGGCACGGACCGTCGCTGGAGGTAGACACCACCAGCACGCCATCGGCAAACAGCTTGATGCCCACCGCCTTCCCCACAGGGATCAAGGTGCGCTGGTCGGCCCATACCGTCTGGCAGCACAGGGCCCCGGTGAGCAGCACGGCCAGCAGCCATGCGGCCGGCCTGCGTATGCGTCGCTTTTTTTGCGTTTCATACATGCGATCACCCCTGTTTTTGAATTTTGTCGCCGGCGACAGAGTTACTTTGCGCGAATCGCCCGGCTTTCATGTCCGCTAAATATAGGATGCATTTCCGCCGCAGGCAAAAAAAGCGCCGCAGACAGCAGTCTGCGGCGCAAAGCCGGAAAAAATTTCAAATTTTATCGGATCTCATAGCGCTTGGGGTCCCTGGGCAGACACAGCTCCGGCACCAGGCCCACTACGAACACGCTGCCGGAAATAGCGGAGATGAAGCCATTACAGCGTCACCTGGCATCCGGGGCCGAAGAAATACAGCACCCGCTCCGCCACCGGTGCTTCCAGCACCCGGCTCAGGGCCTGACTGTAGGCCGTCAGCTGGGGGCGATACAGCTCCGCCCGCTGGGCGGCCTCCTGGGGCAGGATGCGGTCCGTTTTGAAGTCCACAATGACCAAGCCCTGCTCCGTCCGGAAGGCGCAGTCCACCACGCCCTGGAGCATCAGCTCATCCTCCGGCTCCGCCTCCGGATCATACAGCGACGCTGGCAGCAGCAGAGAGAACCGGTACTCCCGGTACACCTCCCCCGCCCGGCGGATGCGCTCCGCCAGAGGCGAGGCCAGGAACCGGCGCACCTGCTCCAGCTCCAGGGACGCCGCCCGCTCCGGCGTCAGCAGATGCCGGGCCAGCAGGGCCTGCACCTGCTGCTCCGGCTCCGGGCCGCTCAGGTCCAGATACTGCATCAGCAGATGCATGGCCGTACCCCGCTGGGCTGCGGACAAAGGCCGCTCCCCTATCAGAAAGCGCGGCGTTTCCACCTGCACCTGACGCACCCGGCGGACGGTACCCTGGGCGATCTCCTCATCCAGCTCCCGGCCCTTCAGCTGGGTGGCCGTGACCTTGGTGGGAATGCGGCAGGCTGCCGGGTGGGGATAGTCCAGCTCCTGGACCTCCACAGGGCCGCTTTCGCGCGCCTCCTCCGGCGTGCTGTCCCGCTCCCGGAGAGCCGGCGCCACGGGATTTTCCCACACCTGCACCTGCCATCCGCCTCCGGCGCCTGTCAGGGTCTGGGGCTCCGTCTCCGCCCAGCGGCGGATGGGCTCCCCCTCCGGGGCGCACAGCAGCGGCAGCAGCAGCCAGTCCCCGGGGCATTTTGCCCCGGCCACCGCCTCCGGCGGCGCGGGCATCTCCGCCAGCACTGCCAGGTCCGCCGCCCGTTTCCGGGCGTGGGACATGCAGTCCACGCAGATGAGCTTCTCCTTGGCCCGGGTCAGGGCCACGTACAGAATGCGCATTTCCTCGGCCTTGCTCTCCCGGGTCAGGGCCGCCGCCACGGCGGATTTGGTAACGGTATCGTACCGGATCCGCCGCTGCCGGTCCACCCGCTCGGTGCCCAGCCCCAGCTGGGGATGCACCAGCACCGGCCGGTGGAAGTCGTCGGCGTTGAAGCGCTTGTGCAGGTCCGCCAGGATCACCACCGGGAACTCCAGTCCCTTGGACCGATGGACGCTCATGATCTGCACGCCGCTGCCGGTGGCCTGGGTGGAGATAGGCGGCTGACGTCCTTCCTCCAGCAGGTCGTGGAGCTGGGTCACGAAGTCAAACAGGCCGCCGCGCCCTGCCGCCGCCTGCTGCCCGGCGTAGGTATACAGGGCGATGAGGTTTTCCTTCCGGGCCGCGCCGCCCTCCATGGCCCCGAACACCGCCATGGCGTGGCACTGGGTATAGAGCTTCCACAGCAGCCGGTCCGCCGTCATGTCCCGGGCGGCCAGCCGCAGACCGTCCAGCGTCTGCCGGAAGGCCGCCGTGTCCTCATGTTCGTCCAGGCACAGGGCGTCATAGTAGTCTCCCTCCGGCAGCAGCGCCCGGATCTGGGCCAGCCGGTCCGGGGAAAAGCCAAACAGCGGCGACCGCAGCACGGCGATCAGCGGCACATCCTGCCGCGGATTGTCGATGATCTGCAAAAACGACACCATCACCGCCGCCTCCAGGGTGCTGAAAAACGCCTCGCTCTCCCCGCTGGTGCAGGGAATGTTCTCCCGCCGCAGGGCCGCCGTATAGGCCGCCAGACGCGCCCGGGGGGACCGCATGAGAATGACGATATCCTCTGGCTCCACAGGCCGGGGCTGTCCGTCCTCTCCCTGCACCGGGAAGCCCTGGTCCAGCAGCCGTCGGATGCGCCGGGCCACAAACCGGGCCTCCACCTCCGTGCGGTCGAAGGTTTCCTCCTCCGTATTCTCCACGCTGATCAGGTGCAGCTCCGGCTCCATGCCCGGCCGGGGCGGGTACGCCGCCTCCGCGCCGAAATACAGCTGCTCGTCGTCGCCGTAGTCCATCTCCCCCATTTCCCGGGACATAATGGCCCGGAACACAAAGTTGGTGCCGTCCAGCACCTCCCGCCGGGAGCGGAAATTCCGGCTCAGCAGCACCTTTCGCGGCTGGCCCTCCTCCGCCTCCGCCGCCGGGCAGTAGGACAGGTATTTCTCCAGGAAAATGGTGGGGTCCGCCAGCCGGAACCGGTAAATGCTCTGCTTCACATCGCCCACGGCGAACAGCCGTCGCTCCTCCCCGGACAGGGCCCGGAAAATGCAGTTCTGCACCTGGTTGCTGTCCTGGTATTCGTCCACCATCACCTCCCGGTAGCGGGAGGAGACCTGCTTTGCCAGCTCCGTGGGCCGTCCCTGGCCGTCGGTCAGCAGGTCGATGGCATAGTGCTCCTGGTCGGAAAAGTCCATCACGTTGCGCCGGACCTTCTCCGCCTGATAATGCAGGGTAAACTGTGCCGTCAGGCGCAGCAGGGCCAGCATGGCCGGGGCCATCTGCCGCAGATCCTCCAGCAGCTCCGCCTCCGGCACAGAAAAGATGGCCTGAATGTCCTTCAGCGCCTTTTTGGCCTGCTCCAGCACCGCCTTGGCCCGCTCCCGGCAGGCGGCGTTCTCCTCCCCCTTGGCCACGCCCATCCGCCGGAAGGACGGCACGCCCTGGGCAAGACTGTCCCAGCCGCCGGCGGCCTTGTCCCGCAGGGCCTCCAGGTCCTGGGCCACCTCCAGAAACCGGTGGCCGTAGGCCTTGTACACGGCGGGATAGTCCGCCATATCCTCCACGGCCCGGGTCAGCCGCCGGGCCCAGAAGTCCGCCCGGCGCAGGGCGTCCTCCATGAGATACCGGCCGCAGCCGGTGTCCGCCAGCTCCTGGGGGGTGACCTCCCAGCCCTGCCGCAGCTGCTCCAGCCACCGCAGGGGGTGCGGGTGGCTCTGGGTCTTTTCGTGGAGGTCCAGCACCAGGGCCTCCAGCGCCCGGTCATCCCGTCCGGCTCCCAGGGTCTCCGCCAGCTGGCGGGCGTTGCCGTCCTCCTCGATGTGGGCGTAAAAATCCTCCAATACCCGGTCCAGCACCCGCCGCCGCAGCAGCATGGCCTCCTGTTCGTCCAGCACCCGGAAATCCGGGGTCAGGCTGTGCTCCTCCACCGGGGGCAGCAGGTGCACGTTCTCGCGGAGCAGTCCGGCGCAGAAGGCGTCCACGGTTTTGATGTCCGCCTGATACACCCGCAGCGTCTGCCGCCGCAGGTGGCTGTCCCCGGGCCGGTCCGCCACCCGGCGGGTCAGCTCCTGGGCGATCTTGCCCCGCAGCTCCGCCGCTGCGGCCTTGGTATAGGTGATGATCAGGAAGTCGTCCACCTGACAGCCCTCCTGCTCCATATAGGAAAACAAGCGCTCCACCAGAACCTTCGTCTTGCCGGAGCCTGCGGCGGCGGACACCAGAAGGCTTCCGCCCCGGTCATATACGGCTGTTTCCTGCTGCGGCGTCAGCGGCATGTGCTCCCCTCCTTCCCATTTTCCGCGTCCACGAATTGCCAGAATTCCTCCGGCTTTACAGTTCTGATATAGCGCACCCGATCGCCGCCCCGGCCCTCCTGGAAGGCACAGGCCGCAGCAAAATCGCAGCGGTCGCAGGCCCGCTCCTGGGGTCCCCGTGCCACCGGGTCGGCGTCAATATTGCCGGAGCCGATCTCTCTGGCGATCTGGTGCAGCAGGTCCTCCACATACCGGCCCAGCTTCCCCAGCTGCTCCGCCGATGCGATGCCGTCGGAAATGGAGCCGTCCTTCTTCACCCGAATGGGCAGATAATGGGGTGCTTCCAGAGCGCTGTGCTCCATAGCCCGCAGCACCTCCGGGTCCGCCAGCACCATGCCGCTGCGGCGCAGCTCCTCCTGCAGGGCAGCCTGGAGCTTTTCCGGCTGGATGCCCCGGTCCTTTTTCAGGATCACCTCCCGGGCCGGGTGATACAGTACCCCCGCCGGCACAATGGGATAGCCGAAATAGCTGCGGCCCTCCTTCTCCAGAGTGAACAGGTACAGGAGCATCTGAATACCCAGGCCGTACCGCAGGTCCGACAGGTCAAAGGCTTTTTTCCCGGTTTTGTAGTCCACCACCCGCAGATACAGCTTTCCGTCGTGGAGCCAGCCGTCCACCCGGTCCACCTTGCCGCTGACGGACAGGGTCTCATCTCCCTCGGTGACGGTAACGGCGGGCAGCTGCCCGTCCCGGCCGCCAAAGCCCAGCTCGAAGGCCACCGGTGAAAAATCCGATTGGGCCAGCTCCCCGGCCATGTCCTCCACGATGGCGCAAGCCGCCGTCCGCAGCCGGGAAAACAGATACCGGAACCGGGCGCTTTTCTCCCGATAGCCGTCGATCTCCTCCCGGGCGTATTGGTCTATGTATTCCCGGACCAGGCGGCGCAGCTCCTCCCGCTCCACCTGGCTCCAGCCGCCCCGGTTCTTTACCTCCCGGGCCACATTTTCCAATAAATAGTGGATGAACGTGCCGATCTCCGGGGCCTCGAAGCCCGCCGGTCGGCGCTCTCTGGCCCGCAGGCCATACTGCATGAAGTACCCGAAGTGGCACCGCTTCACCTGGTCCATCCGGGAGGCCGACATGTGCAGGGACCGCCCATACAGGGCCTGCACCGCCTCCGGCGACAGCCGCCCCCGGCCCAGGGCGCGGCCCCGGTCCATGGCATCCAGCACCCGGTCATAGCCGCCCCGCTGCCGGAAATATCGCTCCAGTGCCCTGTCGCTGCCGGCCAGCTCCAGAGCCGTGGCAGGCAGCATCCGCCGGTAGGCCCCGTCCTCCCGCAGGACGTGCAGGTCCGGAAACAGCTTCTCCATCCGCTGCACCACGAAGGAGGGCCGCAGCTGAGCGCCGCTGATGTCCCCCACCGGCCAGCTGACGGTAAGCCGCTCCGTAGGCTGGGCCAGGCACGCGTAAATATTCTGCAGCTCGTTGTCCAGCGGGTCAAACACGGCGTCCGACAGCAGGATCTCCCGCTGCTGCAAGGTCTCCCGGTCCTCCGGGTCCAGCAGGCCGTGGCCGCTGGGCGGCATAGGCAGCACGTGGTCGTTGGCCCCCAGCAGGAACAGGCACCTTACCCGGTGCCGGTCGTTGCGGGTGATCTCGCTGACCTTCACCTGGTCCAGGGTGGCAGGAATGGTACCCACGCTGTACTGGGTCAGCACCAGCCGCAGCAGCCGCGCAAACTCCTCACCCGTCAGCTCCGTGTCCCCCAGGATCTCCACAAATTGGTCCAGCACCCCGCAGAATATCTCCCACAGCTGCACATATTCCTCCGCCAGCTGGGGCTGGTTCTCTGCCAGCAGCTTCCCGGCGGTTTCCTCCAGGGCCTGGGGCACACCGGCCTCCTGCAAAAATGTGTACAGGCACTCCGCCTTGCTCCTGGCGGATGATGCCGTTTTCATCCCCTGATACAGGGGCTCCAGCAGCAGACGTACCCGCCGCCGGACGCCATTGACCTGCCGCAGCCGTGCGGCGGCAGTCTCCGTCATCTCCCGTCCGTAGCCGTCGGGGCTGGCGGTCCAGTCGCTCTCCCGCAGCCACATGCCGCCCCGGATATCCCACACGATCACATAATTCTCCAGGATATCGCACTCATCCGGGGAAATGCCCCCCAGGCCGGTCTTCAGGCAGCGGAACACGTCCTCCCGGTCAAAGCCGCCGGTAACGGCGTCCAGGGCCCCCAAAAGCATGGTGATGGGCGGCTTTTCCAGCAGATCACTGCGGCGGCTGATATAGGCCGGGATGCCGTCCCGGCGGAACACGCTCTCCAGCAGTGGGCCATAAACCTCCATATTCCGGGCGCACACGCCCATATCCCGCCAGCGGTATCCCTCAGCCGCCAGCTGCCTCAGCTGCTGGGACACCCATTCCACCTCGGTGAAGGCCGTGGCGGCCTGATACAGGCGAATTCCCTCCGCCTGGCCCTCATAGGCCGTCTCCCGGCCAAAAAAGTGCCGCTCCAGGTGATCCAGGGGGCCGCTCCCCTGCTTTTCGCACCACAGGACTTCCATACTCTGCCCCACACGCCGGGCCATGCGCTCCAGGCGCATCCGCTGGCGCAGAGCATTCTGAAACAGCTGTTCATTGCCCCGGTCCCCCAGCAGGGTCACGGTAACGCTGCTGGCCTGCCGCAGCACCAGCTCCAATATGCTCTCCTCCTGGCGGTTGAAATAGGAAAACCCGTCCAGATACACATCGCAGCCCCGGAGATAGTCGCTGTGCTCCAGATGCTCCCGGAGCTTCTGGAGCCGGGACCGGGCATCCATGTCTCCGTTGCGCAGCCGGGCGTCATACGCCGCATACAGTAGCGCGATATCCCGCAGCTTATCGCCCATAGCGCCCTCCAGGTCCTCTACATGTGCATAGAGGTCCCGGGGCCCGATCTCATAGGCGTAAAGCTCCTCCATCAGGTCCGTCAGCTGCCGCAGAAACGACGCCCGCTGACTGGGCCGCCCGAACACCCGCAGCTCCGGCGCCAGCTCCTGCAAAACCCGCCGCATGGTCAGGAGCTTTCCCCCGTTGTCCAGGGTAAACTCCGCCAGCCCTCCCGTTTCGGCCAGCACCCGGGACGACAGACTCCGGAAGCTCAGCACCTCCGCATCCCGGGACGCCGTGGGCCCCAGGGCCCGGCACAGGTCCACCTCCGCCTCATGGGAAATATGCTCCGGCACCAGCAGCACCTGCCGCCGCAGTCCCCGGTTTTTCTCCATAGCCTCCAGTACCCGCCGGGATTTTCCGGACCCGGCCCGTCCTACCCATACAGACAGCATCCGCCCCGCCTCCTTTCTGACGCACTGACAGCAGGATACCATGGCTGCTGTCCCAAAAAACTCTCATCTGACAGTATACCGCATTTTCCCCCCGGTGGAAAGCCCCGTTAAGGCGAAAAAAAACGCCGCCTGCTGGGCAGGCAGCGTTTTTCTTTTATTGATTGGTGCCGAGCTCCTTGAGATACCGGCTCAGGGCATCCTTCCAGTCCGGCAGCGGCGTGAAGCCGTTCTCCGCCAGCTTGCTCTTATCCAGCCGGCTGTTGAAGGGCCGCGCCGCCTTGGACGCGCCGTATTCCGCCGTGGTCACGGCGTCCACCTGCACCGGCAGACCCGCCTGGCGGAAGATCTCGCAGGCAAACTCGTACCAGGAGATGTACCCGCCCTCATTGGTGGCGTGATAATAGCCGTACTTGTCGGACTCGATCATATCCACCAGCAGCCGGGCCAGGTCCAGGGTATAGGTAGGCGTACCGATCTGGTCGCACACCACCCGCAGCTTGTCGTGGGTCTTGCCCAGCTGGAGCATGGTCTTGATGAAGTTCTTGCCGTTCAGACCGAACACCCAGGCGATCCGCACGATGAAGTATTTCTCCAGCGCAGAGCTGACGGCCAGCTCGCCGCCCAGCTTCGTCTCGCCGTAGTAGTTCAGGGGCTGATAGTCCTTGCAATCCGGCTGCCAGGGCGTCTGGCCCTGCCCATTGAACACATAGTCCGTGGAAATGTACATCATCTTGCAGTCCTGGGCCTTGCACGCCGCCGCCAGATGAGCGGTGCCGTCCACGTTGATGGCCCGTACCTTGGGCTGCTTGTCGGCGTCCTCGGCCAGGTCCACCGCCGTCCAGGCGGCGCAGTGGATCACGGCGTCGGGCCGCACATCGTCCATCACCTGCCGCACCTGGGCGTCATTGGTGATATCCATGGGCACATAGGGCATCTCCGTCACGGCAGAGCCGTCTGCAATGCCGCTGTACACCGGGGCGATGTCACTGCCCACGCCCTGATGGCCCCGGCGGGCCAGCTCGTTCATCACATCGTGGCCCAGCTGACCGCCCACGCCCGTTACCAGAATTTTCATTTTGCAGCCTCCTTACAGATACTGGATGGCCCGGCTGACGGCCTTTTCCTTTCCGCCACCGGTAATGGTGCCCTTGATCTTGTCCTTGCACCAAACCATCACGAACTCAATGGCCATCAGGGCGGCAAACTCCGCCAGCATGACCAGGAAATACTTCACATCCGGCGCCGCGGCGGTATAGAACCGCTTCCCCACAGCCACCAGCACCGGCGCGATATACCAGGGCAGATGCGTGGCCATCAGGAACATGGAGTTCTTCCCGCACCAGATCAGCGGCCGCAGGGACACCCGCCCCTCCAGATACCGCAGCAGCTCCAGCAGCGCCACGGAGCCCAGAACGCCGTTGACGTAGAACACCAGGCCGAAGCGCCCCAGCCGGAAGGAGTTGAAATCCAGCTTCGGACTCAGCAGCGACAGCCCCAGGTTCACCGCCAGCAGCACCACCAGGATCAGCGGCCTGCTCAGCCGTTTGGGGTCCAGATGGCGATAGATGTAATAGCCGCACAGCATGAACCAGCACCCGCTGACGCTCTTGGCCGCCACCACAAACAGGTTCTGCCCCGCTTGGGCCAGCAGCCCCTCCGGCAGGTCCATCCCCTCATAGAACCAGCACACCGCCCACAGCAGCACCGGCATCAGGATGCACAGCAGCAGCTTCACGGCCCGGCGCCGGCTCTCCGGCCGGATGGCCGCAAACAGCAGCTCAGCCAGCAGCAGCGTGGGCAGGAACCAGAGGGTGGCGATGCCCCGCAGCGTAATGGTCAGGAAGATATCCCCCCCCAGGGCCTCTCTTATGCCCTGGTGCCGCACCGCCGCAAAGGCCAGGTGCGCCAGAATGGCCAACAGGGAGTACACCCCATAGGGGATGACCAGGGAATACAGCCGCTTGCCCCACACGGTGCCGCAGCTCTCCTCCTGTCCCCGGGCCTCATAGCGGCGTGCCTTCAGCAGGCCCACCACCACAAAGAACACCGCCAGCTTGAAGGACGAGAACCACACAGAGCTGGTGCTCCACAGATAGTCCATATGTCCCCAGATCACCGCCAGGATGCCCAGGCCCTTGGTGGCGTCCACAAAGCCCAGATGGGCGGACGGAATCGGCCCCGCCCCGGCCCTGACTCTCTGCTCCTCATCACTCAGCGATTGCCGTACATTTTCTCGTAATAGTCCTGATACTCGCCGGAGATGATGGTCTCCCACCACGAACGGTTGTTCAGGTACCAGTTGATGGTCTTTTTGATGCCGTCGGCGAACTTGGTCTCCGGCAGCCAGCCCAGCTCGTTGTGGATCTTGGTGGGGTCGATGGCATAGCGCATATCGTGGCCCTTCCGATCCGCCACATGGACGATGAGGCTCTCGGGCTTGCCCAGCTCCTTGCAGATGAGCTTCACGATGTCGATGTTGCGCATCTCGTTGTGGCCGCCCACGTTGTACACCTCGCCGACCCGGCCCTTATGGATGATCAGGTCGATGGCCCGGCAGTGATCCTCCACATACAGCCAGTCCCGGACGTTGAGGCCCTCGCCGTACACGGGCAGGGGCTTGTCGTTGAGGGCGTTGGCGATCATCAGGGGGATCAGCTTCTCGGGGAAGTGATAGGGCCCGTAGTTGTTGGAGCAGCGGCTGATGGTAACAGGCAGACCATAGGTCCGGTGATACGCCTGCACCAGCAGGTCGGCGGCAGCCTTGGAGCTGGAGTAGGGGCTGGAGGTGTGGATAGGCGTCTCCTCGGTAAAGAACAGGTCGGGCCGGTCCAGGGGCAGGTCGCCGTACACCTCGTCGGTGGACACCTGATGATAGCGCTGGATGCTGTATTTGCGGCAGGCGTCCATCATGGTGGCGGTGCCGATGATGTTGGTCTGCAAAAACACACCGGGATCCTCGATGGAGCGGTCCACATGGCTCTCGGCGGCGAAGTTCACCACCATGTCGGGGTGCTCCTCCTCAAACAGCTTGTAAACGGCCTCCCGGTCGCAGATATCCGCCTTCACGAAGCGGAAGTTGGGGTTGTCCATCACAGGGGCAAGAGTGGACAGATTCCCGGCATAGGTCAGCTTGTCCAGGCATACGATGCGGTAATCGGGATGCTCCTTGAGCATATGGAACACGAAGTTGCTGCCGATAAAGCCGGCGCCGCCGGTAACGATAATGGTCATGGCTCATTCTCCCTTTCCGTAAACGAAGTTGCAGTCGCTGTCCGCCAGCAGCGGAGCGTTTTTGTCCTTGTCGGACAGAATGGGGTCCGTCACGCCCCAGTCCACGCCAATGGCGGGGTCGTCGAAGCGGATGGACCGGTCGCTGGGATGGTCATACAGGTTGTCCGCCTTATAGCAGAAGTCCACGTCGTCCGTCAGGGTCACGAAGCCGTGGCCAAAGCCCCGGGGAATGTAGAACTGGCGCTTATTTTCGGCGCTGAGCTCCACGGATACCCACTGCAAATAGGTGGGTGACCCCTTCCGCAGATCCACCGCCACGTCCAGAACGGCGCCCCGCACCACCCGGACGATCTTGGCCTGGGCCATGGGGTCCTGCTGGAAGTGGATGCCCCGCAGGGTCCCCCTCTTAGCAGTGAAGCTCTCGTTGTCCTGCATGCTGTTGAAGTGCAGGGCTTCATACTTGGGCAGGGACCAGGTCTCCATGAACCAGCCCCGGTGGTCGCCGAACACGTCCGGCTCGATGATCTTTACCTCGGGAATTTTTGTGTCCAGAATTTTCATGCAAATCACCTATCAATATCGAATTTTGCCCTCAGCCACATGCATCAGGTGCTGGCCGTAGGGGGACTTGCCATAGCGCTGGGCGGACTGGAGCAGCGTCTCCCGGTCGATCCAGCCCTCGGTAAACGCGATCTCCTCCAGTGCCGCGATCTGGGAGCCCTGCCGGGTCTCGATGGTGCGCACAAAGTCCGCCGCATCCACCAGAGAGTCCATGGTGCCGGTATCCAGCCAGGCATAGCCCCGGCTCAGCAGCTGCACGTTCAGGGTGCCGTCCTCCAGATAGAAACGGTTCAGGTCCGTGATCTCCAGCTCGCCCCGGGCGCTGGGCTTCACCCGCTTGGCCATCTCCACCACCCGGTTGTCATAGAAATACAGGCCCGTGATGCAGTAGTTGCTCTTGGGGTGCTGGGGCTTCTCCTCCACGGAGATGACCTTGCCGTTCTCGTCGAACTCCACAATACCGAAGCGCTCGGGGTCATTGACGTAATAGCCGAAAATGCTGGCCCGGCCCTGCTGCGCATCCGCCGCCGCCTGCTTCAGGCGGGCCCGGAAGCCGCTGCCGTAGAAAATGTTGTCGCCCAGCACCATGGCGCAGCAGTCGTCGCCGATGAACTCCTCGCCCAGCAGAAATGCCTGAGCCAGGCCGTCGGGAGAGGGCTGCACCTTGTAGCTCAGGTGAATGCCGAACTGGCTGCCATCCCCCAGCAGGCGCTCAAAATTGGGCAGGTCCGTGGGGGTGGAGATGATGAGGATATCCCGGATCCCCGCCAGCATCAGGGTAGACAGCGGATAGTAGATCATGGGCTTGTCATACACCGGCAGCAGCTGCTTGCTGGTGACCATGGTCAGGGGATACAGGCGTGTGCCGGCTCCGCCGGCCAAAACGATACCTTTCATGAGATGGCTCCTTCCTTATGTTCCTCCGCGGCCCCTTGCTCCTTGGGCCATACGGTGTAAAAATGCTGCCCGATCCGCTGTTCCGGCGGCGGGGGCGTCATGTAATCGCCATAGGTATGGCGCAGCATCCGGTCATATCCGGCGGGAATGGGGAACTCTGCGTCCTCAAAGGGAACATACAGCGTTTCTTCCAGGTCCTCCCGCGGGAACACGATGTTCCAGTTGGTATCCCAAACGGTGCAGCCCACATAGCGGCACTTCTCATAGTCCTTCTGCCGGGCCCAGGCCTCGATGCGGTGGATGTAATGGGCGCTTCCATGGAGCCGGGCCCAGGCAAAGCCCGCCAGCTTGGCGGGGGTGTGGAGCCAGCCCCGGCGGCTGGGCGTGAACCGGTCGGCGGCGCAGCAGTTGATGAACTTCACATCCCGCATGGGCTGCTGCACCCAGGCCCTGGCCTCCTCCTCCGTGTCACCGCAGCCGTCCAGCGGATAAATGTCCACAAACAGGCCCAGGCCGTAATCCCGGATGCCCTGGTATTTCACCCGGTAGCGGGTGTCGCTGAAGCGGGCGATGGGGTACACATACCGGGGGTTGTCGTCCACGGTCATCAGGTGCATGGGCAGAAGCTCCTCCCGGTGCCGGCGGCAATATTCCACCAGCCTGTCAAAATCCGGCCGGGGCATAGCCACGTCCAGGTCGTCATCCCAGGGGATGAAGCCCTTGTGGCGGATGGCCCCGATGAGGGTCCCATAAAACAGGAAGTACCGCAGCCCCTGCTCCCGGCAGATGCCGTCCAATTTTTTGAGAATGCTCAGAGCGCCCTCCTGCATTTGTCGCAGTGTCAGTTCCTCCACTTATCTCACTCCTATCCGATATTTCGTCTTTATCTGTCTATTTCTGTCCCGATACGCAGCGGGATGTCCCGCTTTTGCCCGGGTTTTGTCCCGATTTTATGCCGATTTTTTGCGGAACACCGCAACAAGTCTCATAACCTGATCCCGGTGCCTGACAGCCCACAGGGCGCACACGCCCAGTCCCGCTGCCAGCAGGCCCATCCGGACCCAGAACAGATCCGTCAGTGCCACCGTCACCAGCGACACCACCGACACCACTCCCAGCCAGAGGAACTGCTGGAGAATGTCATACACCATGCCCTTGTGGACCCACCAGGCAAATACCACATGCAGTAGATAATACAGCAGGTAGCACGCCACCGTGGTATACGCCGCCGCCACATAGCCGAAGGACGGAATGAACACGGCGTTGAGCAGGATGTTCATTCCCGCCGCCAGCATGGTACCCAGAGCGATGAGCTTGGTCTTTTTATAGTAATACTCCACCGACGAGGGCAGGGTATACAGAAATGCGTAGTACATGGACAGGACAATGGGCATGGTCACATACCGGCTGTCGCTGTATTTGGAGCCGCCGGCAATGAGGATGACCTCCGGAGAGATCAGCGCCAGGGCCATGGCCCCGATGGACACAAACACCACATACGCCGAGGCCGCCCGGCGAATGGCCGGATACTCCCTGGCCTTCATCTTTTCAAAGAACCAGGGCGCCCAGGCGGTGTCCATGGAATTGGTGATGACCTGGAAGATCATCCCCACATTATAGGCAAAGCTGTAAAGCCCGGCCTCGGTGCTGCCGATGATGGACTTGATCATAATGCGGTCAAACTGGTTCAGCAGCAGCTGGCTCAGGCCGTGGGGCACGGTGGGCAGACTGATGCCCATACCGTAGCGCCAGTATTCCCGGCTGACCAGGGGCCGCTCCTTCCGCCACAGGCGGACCACCACATAGATGCCCACCAGCACCGCAGGAATCAATGTGCCCAGAATGCGGCCCAGATACCCCTGGCCCCGGCATAGGGTCAGAATCAGCAGCACAGAACCGCCAATGCCCGCCACGGCATAGACCAGGCTCAGCACCAGGTATTCCTTATACCGGTAGTCCACCGACAGCACGGAGTTGTAGAAGGTCAGCATGGCCATGCCGAAGCTCTCCAGCACGATCAGCGCCGGAAGATATGGCTGCTCCAGGCTCAGGACCCGGGCCAGCGGCGCGGCAAACACCAGGCTCAATGCCAGCAGCAGCAGGGAATTGCCGATGACCAGCAGCGTCACCGAGGAGCAATAGGACCCGGTGCGCTCATCATAGTCCAGCTTTGCGTTGCGGACGCTGGTGTGGAGGGTGAAGCCCGCCAGCACCGTCATGATCATGACATAGGAGCTGAAGGTGCTGTAAATGCCGAAGTCCTCCACCGTCATCAGCCGTGCAAACAGCGGGATGGCCAGGAAGGACAGGCCCTTCACCAGCATATTGCCCACTGTGTAGCCAAGGCCGGCCTTCAGAGCTTTTTTTCCGCTTGATTCATTTGCCATTGCAATAAACTCTCCTGTTGCGTGGGATTCAGGCGTTCTGCTCCTCCAGCGCCTGGGGGACCGACAGGGTGACGGCATACCAGGCGATGCCCAGCACGGCGTTCATCCAGGGGTTGAACCAGGTGACGACCCAGAAGGTGCACAGGCCGCAGACAACGGCCGCCCCCTCCGGGCACTCCCGCAGCAGCGAACGCCGCTGCAGGCACCACAGCACCACATAGCCAAAGGGCAGCATGTACAGCACCAGACCCACGATACCCGTCCGGGCCAGCATGTCCAGATAGAAATACTCGTCCACGCCGCTGTCCCGGCTGGCGGCCGCAGCGCCCAGGCCGCAGCCGATGATAGGACTGCGGCGGATGCAGTCCTTGAGGCCGTCCTGGGTTTCCTGGCGGAACTGGTCGGATTTCTCGGTGACCTCGATATAGGAGCGCTGACGGTCCATCTCGGCGTCGTTGGGCTTGTCATCGGAGATATCTCCCCGGATGCGGCCCCGCAGCTGGGAGGCCCAGGAGGTGGGGACCTCCTGGCCGATGGTGCGAGACACAGCAAAGCTCAGATAGCTGCCCTCCAGGACAAACTCCTGCACCGTGACCAGCACGCCGAAGCACACCACGGCAGCCAGCAGAAATGCCAGCACCCGCTTGCGCCCGGCAGGGCACAGAATCAGCACCGCCGTGATGCTCAGCACCGCCGTCAGGCCCAGGGCCCCATACAGGGAGCGGGTATAGCTTAAAAGCAGGGCGTTGAACAGCAGAGCCACCGCCAGCACATAGCGCCAGCGCAGCTTCGGCGCCCGGGCCTGGCGGAACAGCACCACCACGCAGCCCACGATCATATAGGGGCTGCTCTTGAAGAACACCCGGACCAGCTTGTTGGACACAATGTCCACCAGCCCGATGGAACGGGCCGTCAGCCAGCGGCACAGGGGCTCGGGGTTATCCGACAGCACCACGGCGGCGTTCACCGCCAGGATCAGAGCCGCCTGGATCAGCGCCCCCGCCAGGACCCAGCTCAGAAGGGTCCGCAGCCGGTCGCGGGACCGGACCACAGCCACAAACACAGGGATCAGGAACAGCCACATGAAGCCCTTTACGTCGGTGATCAGCACGTCCATGCGGTTGTTTGACCGGATGCCCAGCCAAGCACAGAAGGCCAGCCACGCCACAAATATCAGCGTCAGCCAGATGGAGGGCTTTTTCAGGTATGCGCCCAGATGCCGGAAAAGCTCCGGCAGGGCCAGAACAGCCGCCAGGCCCCCCAGCAGAATGCGGATGCTCACCGGGCCGGCCTCCCAATAGCGGCCGCCGCCGGTGATGCTGCACTCCAGAAGAAACAGGCACAGCACGCCGAAGGAAAGCTGGCTGCACCGCTGGACAAAGGTGCCCCGCCGGAACTCCTCCGCCACGTTATGAATTCGATTATGCAAAAAAGTCACCACCAAAGAATTTGTCCTATACGGCGATTCAGGCCGTACTTCCACAGACCCCGCCGCCGGTAAAGGGCCAGCCGGGCCAGTTTTCCCCGTTGGGGCGCGGCGGCATAATCCGCCAGCAGCGCCCGCTGATCCGGGGTCAGCTCCTGCTCATAGCAGGCAAGAAACGCCCCCGCCTGACGGGCGGTATCGAAAAGGGACCGGCGCACGGTGCCGCCCTTCAGCTTCTGGAGCACATAGCCCGCCGAGCGGGGGTCCTTGGCACCCACCACATTGCCGCCGTGCTGGCGGTAGTCGATGGTGGCCCGATCCAGGAACACGGCACGGCCCATGGCGGCGGCGATCAGCGCCAGCCACCAATCGTGCATAAGCATGTCCCCCTCCTCCACCGGGCGGCAGGCCAGCCGCGCCAAGGAGCGGTTGATCATCACCGTGCAGCCGGTGACCACATTCTGGACCAGCAGCTGGGGCAGGGACAGCCGATGGCCGTCCAGGCCGGAATAGTGCTGGAACGAGGGGTCCATCTCCCGCAGCTCGCCGTCCACCACCCGCAGGTCCGTGTGGACCAGCACCGGCAGGGACGGGTCTGTCTCCACCTGCTCCATGAGCCGAAGAGTCAGGCGCACCTTGTCCGGGTGCCACACGTCGTCCTGGTCACAGAACATGACGTAATCCGCCTGATCGCCAAACTGCTCCAGCAGGTGCATAAAGTGCTTCTGGGCGCTGCCGAACCGGCGGCCGGAACGGTAATGGGTAATCCGATCCGGATACCGGTCGGCGTATTCCTGCAAAATGGGGGCGGTATCCTCTCCGTCGTCCGACAGGATCAGCTTCCAGCCCCCTACATCCTGGGCCAGGATGGAATCCACCATGGGCCGGATGAATCGGCCGCCCTTATAGGCCGCCAGCAGGATCAATATTTGTTTTTCCATGGTCTTATCCTCACACAATGCCCCGCAGCAGGGCAGCGTAACGGGCCTGCACCACCGGCAGGTCAAAGGTTTCGTCAAACACCCGGCGGACATTCTCCCGCATGCGCAGGCAGTCCTCCACCGTCATTCCGGCCACCCGGGCCGCCGTATCCGGTCCCACGTTGACGCCCACCTGTTCCCGGTCCACCAGCTCGGCGGTGTCGGCGGGAATGTTGTTGAGAATGGGCAGGTCATGGCGGAAATAGTCCACAGATTTCATGGTCAGGCCCACGCAGACGTCGGGCTTCATCAGGTTGAAGCCAAAGTGACAGCAGCTCATGACGGCGTGCTTCTCCGCCTCGTCGTACACCACGCCGCGCCAGTCCACCTCTGCCCCGGCGTCCTTCAGCGCCTGGAGCAGCTGGGGACATTTCTCGCCGTCGCCGATGACGTGAACGGTCACGGGCTTCAGCCGCCGGAGCTGAGCCGTCAGGTCCGCGATGGCATCAATGTTCACCACGTTGTTGATGGCGCCCAGGTAGCACAGGTCCAGACCGTCGGCCCGAAGCCTGGCCTGGTGGGGCTGGTCCGGGGAACGCTGAGCCGCCAGGTAAATGGCGTTCTCCTCCGGCAGGCCCAGCTTGCGGCAGAACAGCCTGCACTCGGGAATCACCCGGTCCGCAGCAGGCAGGTTCTTATCCCGCAGCCCCGCCCACACGGAAAACGGCAGGGCCAGCAGCTGCTTCACGGAGCCGGAGGGGAACGTCTCCGGCCACATATCGAAGATCTCGAATATCAGCTTGGTATCCGGGTGGCGGCGCTTGAAGCGGGCGCCGTAATGGGCCAGATAGTTGGGGGGCAGCTGGGCCACCACCACATCCGGCGGATCCTGTTCCAGCTCCTGGAACACCAGCCGGGCAAAGTCCCGGTGTGACAGGATCCGCGCCAGGGAGAGGTTTTTCCGGTAGGGCCGCACATGGATCTGGCGGCATCCGGGGACCGAGCAGTGAAACACCTTTTTGGATGAGTGGTCAAAGTCGCCGGTATAGTACACCGTCTCATAGCCCTGGGACTTGAGATAGCCGTCGATGACATAGAGCCGGTGGTTATAGTGGTCGGAGCAGCTCAGCAGCACCGCCCGTTTCGTGGTATGCATTACGGTTTTTCCTCCGTTTTTTTGTCCTCAAACGCCTCGGTGCTTTCCTCCGGCGTCAGCAGCACCAGCGCCGTGCGCAGGATCAGCTTCAGGTCAAGCCAGACGCTGTATTGCTGGATGTAGGCCAGGTCCATAATGAGCTTATCCCGGGGGGATGTGTTGTACTTGCCATAGATCTGGGCAAGACCGGTAAGCCCCGCCTTGGCCCGCAGGCGATAGCGGAACTCCGGAAGATCATTGGTATATTTCTCGACATTCTCCAGCATTTCAGGCCGGGGACCCACGATGCTCATATCACTTTTCAGGACATTGATCAGCTGGGGCAGCTCGTCGATGCGGAACTTGCGGATAATCCGGCCCACCCTGGTGATGCGCTGGTCCCCCTTGGTGGCGGAGACGTGAATGTCCCCGGCTTGGGCCTGCATGGAGCGGAACTTGTACACCTCAAACACGCGGCCACCGTAAGTGGCGCGCTTCTGGCGGTAGAACACCGGGCCGTGGTCCTCCATGCGGATGGCCAAAGCCGTCACAAGCAGGATGGGAGACGTCAGAATCAAGCCGAGCAGGGAGATGAGAATGTCGCCTGTGCGCTTAACGATGCGTTCCTCAAAGCGCAGCTCCCGGACGGGGCAGAACATCAGGGTCTTGTCGTCAAACATGACGCGCTCCCCGGCCATAGCAACCACATCGGACATCTCCAGGCTGTAATACACGTCCTTGCGGGTCTGATAGCAGTACTCCACCAGTTCCGTCCGCTCATGGACGGAAAGCTCATACAGAAAGACGGCATCCGCCTGGTCCACGCAGGACAGCAGGTCCGGCTGATCCAGCCAGGCCACCTGCTGGATGTTATACTGCTTCTTGTAGCGGCCGACCTTCCGGATGAGGTCCTCGACGCACTCCCCGCGGCGGGCCACCATCAGGCAGCGCTGGGGCTTGTTGACCTTGAAGTACAAATCGTTTCCGCCATAAGCCATGACGATCACCAGGGCTACCTGCAGCAGATAGACCGCCAGCAGCAGCAGCGGCCGCTCATACACGAAATGGCCTCCGTGGATGACGGTGGTATTCATGATGCACAGCAGAAAATGCGTAACCAAATCCGTCAGCAGCAGCACCAGGGCCATGGAGAACACGATGGGCTTGCTCTTACGTTTGCCGATGTCGAAACCGCCATAAACCTTGGTCATCAGCACATAAACCACAATGAAGGCCACCGCAGTAACGCCCAAGGTGCGGCTGGGCCGCAGCAGGAAGAAATATTCCAAACCAAACAGTCCAAAAAAACATACGCCGCACAGCAAAAATGCCAGCAGCTTCATTAAAAAAGTGACAGACGATTTAAATCTCTTTAGCATAACAAAAATCCTTTTCCGGTTATCCTTTGACAAGTCCGTTTATTATAGCAGGTTTGAACGAAAAAATCAACCTTTTCCCCGCTTTTCGGGAACACATCAGAATAAAACCCGGATGATGTGAGTATTCCCATATTCCGTGGATTTTAATTGGCTCGCACTTCCCATGTTTTCCTATTATACGCACTTTTTCCAGTCAATGGTGAAATAATTTTGAACAATCTGTGAAATTCGGATTGAAAAAACATATATTTCCGTAAAAAAAGCGGACATCCGAAGATGTCCGCTTTGTGTTGGCGCTACCTATTTTTCCGGGCCGTCTCCAGCCAAGTATCGTGGGCAGAA